>LUMU01000051.1_pt1 | contig 35261 bp, 35 predicted proteins | sample 729751 | NCBI WGS metagenome assembly LUMU01 (sample SAMN03860300, study PRJNA289734) | marine metagenome | biome: seawater column; feature: ocean; material: water; isolation source: Red Sea water column Station 192 - depth 100m | place: Saudi Arabia: Red Sea | collected 2011-10-15 | depth 100 m
TTATATATGTTTATTAATGTCTTCATTTGTTGATTGTTTATATATATTATCCAACTAGATTTGTATTTAGTTTGTGATATTCTACATATTCTTTATATTCTTCCACAGTAACCCACTTATCTATCTCAGACAAGTGGATCATTCCATCAATCACTGTCATTATATTCCTTTAGTGATTATATTGTAAAATAATAGTGTGAAGGAAACTAGTGCAGTTGCACCAAATGAACCTATTATTAAATAGTTTATTAATTTTTCTATTGATATATGATTGAATTTTCTCATAATTTATTTATTTATATTAAGTTAAAAGTTATTGTTTCATACAAGTAATCTTGTATAGTTTCTTTGTATTTCTCTTTACAATCAGTTTCTTTATTGAAAGGAAATTTTTTATATAATTCATTAAGTATTTCTACTTTATTTAAATCTATTGAATTAGTGACTTTACCATCTGGGTAAGTAACTAAGTTATATTTTTTGTTTTCTATTTTAAACATAGTAATTAATTTAAAAGGTTAAACATATTTTAGTTCTCTTGTGAGTAATCGAAACCCACCTCTGCTCCAAGAAGAGATTTGAGTAAAGAGTTAATTTATACTAACTCTTTATCTCTAAGTACTACTGGAATATTATTAGTCGCAGTGTAACTTTTGTACTTTAACCAACAAGGTAATTTTGTTAAAGTGTCTTTCATTATTTCATACACTACATCGTGATTATAAGTTATCACTTTACCTTTTTTAGTAGTGAATTCGATAGTTTGATTTTGACCGACGAGAGACTTTCTCACGACGAATCTTTTAGAAGTTAATTTATTCATAGTAGATTTAATTTATTTAGTTATTAATTGTTAAGTTCTTTAGTTATATTATCCATTTTATAATGTTTTTAGTTTGTGATAAAAGTATATTGTTTATTTATTTATTATTTTTTATTTATAAGTTTACCACTTTCTCTCTCATTATATAATTTTTATTTTTATTTTTATTAGTTTATTTGTTAGTATTATCCAAGTAAAATTGTATTTACTTTGTGTTAATAATTAATTAGAATATATTTTAAATTCCAATCATCAGTTTCTATTTTATATTTAATATTATTAGAATCTAGTGAGGCTATAGTAGTAGGCCAGTCAGTAGTGTATTCAAATAATATAAATTTATATTTAGAATAATCTTTTATATTTAGATTATTATCTAAGAAGAATTGAGAGCAGTCAGATTTATAGTGTATTTCTGAGTCAGCTGGGAGGATAGAAGATAATTTAAAGTAATTCATTGTATATAATATTTAATTAGTAATTATTTATATATATTATCCAAGTGTAACTGTATTTACTTTGGGTTATTAGAACAAAACCCAAAATATATGTCGGAATTCTACTTAATATGAAATCATAGTGTTGTTAATATAGTTGATTAAGTGTTGAAATATAATTCAAAACGTAAAAAATTCTAAATATGATCATATAAAGTTAGTGGGGCTGGGCTAAATAAATCGATTTTGGTGGGGCTAGGGTGCGAAGGGTGAGGAGGGGCAACACAGTACTCCAATATTTGTAATAACTTTTTTTATATGACAATAGCCTTATATAGTCCTCTAGTAATGGGCAAATGTCACACTGTGCAAAACAACCTAACATCGACAGGTTAAATAATATTTATAACATGTGATAATTAAGGTGTACGCTTTTGTACAATAACTAGAATTTAAAATTATGCCTTACGGAAAAGGAACATACGGAAAAAAAAGAGGTAGACCATCAGCAAAAGCTAAAGCAGCTGGAAGAAAAAAGATGGCTAAAAAGAAGAAAAAATAAATAATAATGTCCACTAAGAAGCAAGCTAAAAAAACAGCTAGGAACATTATTAAACAAGAACGCGAAAAAAGAAGAGAGCGTAATAAAAGTGATAGTAACATTAAACTTAAAGGCTCTGTAGCAAAAATGACTAAAGACCAATTAAACCCTCAAGTCTTTGATAAAAATATCCCTTATTCTCAAGAGGAAATGAAAAAAGATTTTGATGAGTATTTAGCAGCAAATCCTAACGCTACAATAGATGATGTGCGTTCATTTAGAGAAAACACGTTAGCAAAAAAAATAAGAGACAACGTATACCAACCAACAACCGCTAGTGAAGCAAATGTAAATCCATTCTTTTATCAATTCGGCGAAGAAGGTAATAGGGATCACACATTTATTCAACAATTAACTAATCATATTCAAAAGAGCACAGTTGGTAAACCAGGAGGAGATGATACAAGACAAATGATTAATCACTGGTTACAAACAGAATCTGAAATTACACCAGTTCAATTAGAGTTTGTAAAGAAAAACCAAAAAGCGCTTGGATTAAAAGATAGTGATATGAACAAAATATCAAAAACATTTGAAAGCTATACGTCATCTGATGGAGCAGTACCTGGTGAAGTTGGTACAAATCTTTCGGTAATGCAAAGTCCAGTATACCAAGGTGGTCATATAAGAACAGAACAAGGGGGACATTGGATTCATACAAGTCCTTTAGATCACAAACAAATGATGGATGATATTAATAATGATCCTAATTTAACGAGTAAAGAAAAAATTGCAAAAGGCAAGCAAATGATTGAGGATTTTAAATCTGGTAAAATTGTATATACTGGTGGAAGAGGACAGTTTTACGGGCCAGGTGGTTTTCAAGAACAAGCAGAACAACAAATTGACGCTGCAAGAGCGCGTGATGAAGCAGCTGGAGAAAAATTAACAGGAAATTTAAGAGCAAGAAATCCTGAAACTTTTTCTAATACCTTTATGCAAAGAAGAAAAAATAACTTTCCAAATCAATTAAATAGATAATTATGGCATATAAACAACCAGATCCTTTAAAAAATTTAGATAGTAAAGATAATCAGCAGAAAAAAACACGATCTGAGCATCTTAAAGACTACGCAGCATTGCTAACTCGAAAAGGTATGAAGCCTTATGAGTATGAATTTTTTGAATACTTGAAAGATCAGAAGGCAAAACAAGTTGATACTATCTATTATAAAGATTTAACAGGTCAATATCACGAAAGAATAACAAAAGGTGGTAAAAAAGTCTCTGAGAAAAAGGTTGACACAGATTATGCTAAGAAAGGAATAGCAAAACGAATAGCTAAGATTAAAAAAGGAATGTAATATGGCAAAAGGTAACAACAAAGGTGGTGGATTATTTGGAAAAATTGGCGATGCGATAAGAAATGCACCTCCAGGGGCACTAATTGCTGGCGGTATTTTACTTGGAAAGCTATTTAAAAGAAGAAAAGACAAGAAATACATGATGAAAGAGAGAGGACCACTAAGAGGACCAGGGTATTAGCATGGCAAAGCAAAATTTAACCCCAACCGCAGCGCGACAAAAGGCTATAAGAGACAAAAGAAGAGCAATGCGTAAAGATAGAAGGGAAAAAAAGGCTGAAAATCAGCGTTTGAGACGTGCTGCAAAGAAAGCTGGTCGTAATATTAAAGGAAAAGACTACGATCACAAGAAAAAAAAGTTTGTCAAAGTTAAAAAAAACAGAGGCAACTATGGAAAAGGAACTAAAAACGAGAAAAAAAGATGAAATTACTAACATACTTAATATATACATTATTAGCATTACATTTTATGGGATGTAAAGGCGAATATAAATCAAAACACCAATTTAGAAAAGAAAGAATGGAAAAAAGGGATAGCATGAAAATGTTACATCCTGATACTATAGTAAAATATAGAGAAATTAGATGGGAAAAGAAAAAAGCTAAAATTGATGCTAAATTTGATAGCTTAAAAGTAGCGAAAGATACCATTTAAAAAAAGAAATTGATGAAACCAAGATAATGTGACTAGTTCACAGATGTTTAACCAATAAATACCAAAATTATGACGTATTTTTATTATAAGACCAGTAAAACGTGGAATGGTCAACCACAATATATCCAGAAAACAAAAACCGAAGATGAAACTGTAGAATTATGGAAGCATCTTGCAGATAAAAAGAACTGGAGAATAGTCCAGTTACCAAATGGATACTATCAAACTGAATACCGAGACATCGAAAAGAAAGACGATTGGTACGATGTTACAAGACGTGAAACAATTGAAAGTGCTGAATCTGCCATTGATGGTAGCGTAGAGCATTATGCAAAACGTATAGACTTTGTAAAAGGTCCAAAGATTGTTAAAACGTTTAAATAACTAATAACTTTAAATTTAATTAAATGGAATATAATAACCCTAGTCAAATCGTTAAAGATTTAAATTTTAGCGACGATGCTAAAAAGAGGATAATTTTAGGTGTGGATAAACTTGCTGAGGCAGTCAAATCCACCCTAGGCGCCTCTGGTAAATGCGTAATATACGAAGACGCCATGGGCAAACCGGTGATTACAAAAGACGGTGTAACCGTAGCTGAATCGGTTGTCTTATATGACCCGGTTGAAAACATGGGAGCGACGTTGATAAAAGAGGCATCACAAAAGACAGTAAAAGAAGCAGGCGACGGTACAACAACAGCAATTGTACTAGCAGAAGCATTATTAAAAAATGTATTGAATGGAAAACATATTAAAGAAAACAAGTGCTCTATTAGAGAAATTAAAGAAGGCATTAATTCAGGTTTGGCAAAAATTAAAAAATATCTTGATGAAACCAGTATTAAAGTTGAAGGAGATCTTTTGGAACACGTCAGCTCAATATCTTGCAATAACGATAGCGAGCTTGGAAAAATTATATCAGAAGCTTACGAAAAAGTAGGTAAAGATGGTGTAGTTTTAATGGAAGAATCAGATACCGGTGAAACGTATGCTGATATAGTAGATGGAGTAAAATTCGAATCAGGATTAACTTCACCGCATTTTGTAACTGATAAAGATAAAAATAGATCTGTTCTTGAAGAACCATATGTTCTTATTGTAGATTCTAAAATACCTAGTGTAAGGAAAATACAAAACGTACTTGAGTATGTTATAAAGAATAGAAGAAGTTTATTAATTGTGGCAGATATAGAACAACAAGCAAAATCTGCATTATTAATGAATAAAGTAAAAGGTAATATTGAAATCAATATTATTGATCCACCTGGTTTTGGTCCAACCAAAAAAGATACCATGGAAGATTTAGGTATATTAACAGGAGCAAAAGTATTAAATGAAGAATTAGGTGATGATTTAGATTTAATACAACCAGATGTTCTTGGTTATGCTAAAACAGCAGTAACAGATGATTCACACACTGTATTAACAGTTGATACAAACGTGAAAGAATTACAAGATAGAATTAAGGAAGTTAAAAAAGCAATTAAAAAAGAGGGAAATACTTTTATTAAAAGTAAGATAGAGGAAAGATTAGGCATGTTATCCGGATCTGTGGGAATGATTAAAGTGGGTGCACATTCTAAAGTAGAATTGAAAGAGAAAAAAGATAGGGTTGAAGATGCAATTTATGCTACTAAAGCAGCATTAAAAGAAGGTATTGTACCTGGCGGTGGAATAGCTTTATTAAACGCGGCTAGCAATATAAAACCCAAAAATATGGGGGAGAAAATATTAGTAAAGTCCATAAAATCTCCATTTACTACTATTATGGAAAATGCTGGTATTGAAAACTACGAAACACCTACCACTAAGGGTGTTGGTTTTAATGTAATCTCTGGTAATCAAGTCGACATGGTTAAAGCTGGAATCGTAGACCCCGTCTTAGTTACAAAAACTGCATTACAAAATGCTGTGAGTGTAGTCAATACTATTATCTCAGCAGATTGTGTTATTTCTAATGTAAGAGTTAATAACAATGAAAGCAGTTAATTACTATCTTGTTGTAAAAAACATAAAAGAAGAACCAAAGAAAATAGCTGGTTTAGACATTATGGATAATGTAAATGAAGACAATAGGTATGTCAAAGCTAAAGTGTTTAGTATAGGCAATTTAGTGGAAGGTATAAAAGAAAATGATGTTGTGTATTATGACAAGCACGCTGGTCATAGCATACAACATAAAGAAATATTATACCACGTCATCAAAGTCGGTGATGTGGTGTTAATAGACTAAACCGCAACCCTCAAACTATATACTTTATACTGAATATGTTTAACAATTAAAATATAAGACAATGGATAAAATGTTATATTTCGCAGCTGCGGCTCCAGATGGAACAGCAAGTACTGAACAAGTAGTTATGTTTCCTGTAGCTCAACTATCTCACTTTGAGATGGCGTCGGCAACTTCACTTAGAGTTTACTTTGAGTCAAGTCAAGAAAATGATGCTGATTCAGGTATTGACGCAGCTCACGCTGTTCTTACTATTGCTTCTGGAAAATATAAAGAAGCTTTACAAGACATCACAGCTGCAATAAATGCTCACCCAAATGGTGATCCATTTATAGTAGTAGCTGACGAGGTGAATAGCAAATATGCTAGTGCACACGTTACAGCATGCGCATCTATCGCAATCGTTGATGCTTCTTAATGAAGTTATCGGCTAGCGATATTCGCGAACTGAAAATTCTTAAGTATTACAGGCTCGTACGAAAGTGGGCCTGTAAAACTTATGAATTAAAAGACGCGGATTTAGAATTACTTATATATTTAGATTGTAAAGGAAAATTCACACGTAATGATTTTATTGATGGAGTATATACATACTCATGGGATAAAAACAGATGGGAAAGATTAAGAAGAAGTGGTTGGATAGAAGCGTGGAGACACCGAAACAGAACTACAATTAAATATAGTATTTTTAAAACATCATTTAAATGTAGTCAACTCATAAGTAGAATATATAGAATTTTATTAGGTGAGGAAGATTTACCCACTTCAGAAAGAAGTGTATTTTATAATAATAAATCATATACTGATAAGGTTTATAACAAATCTATTGATGATATGATTAAAGACAAAGAAAGATAATATGGCAACATTAACCCCAACATTAACATTAGTAAGTACAGACACATCAACAGATGCGTTATCGTTAAGTGTAACTGATAGTTTAACAGTGACAACACCAATGATAGATATAGCTAGAATAACTCTAGTTGGAGACGCAGCTGCTACAACAATCTTAGACAACAATGCAACAACAACATATGTGTATTTAAAAAATACAGATAGCACAAATCATATAAAATATTTTAACGATACTGATGATGGTATTGGTATTTTATGGCCAGGAGAGTTTGCGTTTTTTGCAGTAATTGATGCAGAAGGTTTAAAAGTATCAGCTAACAATGCTGACTGTGTTTTAGAATACGGATACTGGACTAAAGGATAATGAGTAAAATTTTAGGAAAAATATTTGGCAATGCCGGAGGTAGTGTATTAGAAAAACTATCTGGTGTTGCTGATAAATTTATAACAACAGGTGATGAGAAAAGAGAATTCCAAAAAGATATGGAAAAAATTTTTCTTGACGCCGAGGCAGCAATGCAAAAAAACGTTACCGATAGATGGAAAGCAGATCTAGAGCATGGTAACTTTTTAACAAGATCAGTACGTCCACTGGTTTTAATCTTTTTAATTATATCTACTGTAATCATGGTGTTTATTGATAGTGGTTCAATAACATTCAACGTTGAGCAAAAATGGACAGATTTACTTCAGTTAGTTTTAATGACTACCATTGGGGCTTATTTCGGCGGACGAAGCGTTGAAAAGTTTAATCAATTTAAAAAGAAATGACATGGCAAGACTTAGTGTATATGATACCGATGCAACCGTTGAAGCTGGTGATAGAGTAATTGGTACTGATGTTTCTGGTACTTTAACGAAAAATTATACAGTAGAAAAATTAGGTAATTTTATTCATTCTACATACGGATCAGAAGGGTATAATAATATTGCGTTTAATACAAGCACTGGTGTCTTAACTATGACAGAAGTTGATGGTGGTACTGATACAGTTGATCTAGGTATTGGTACAGGTGATTCACCTACATTTGTTGGTTTAACACTATCTGGCAATGCTGATTTCAATGGAGATTTAGATGTAGATGGAACGTCTAACTTAGATGTAGTAGATATAGATGGTGCTGTAGATATGGCATCAACTTTAACGTTAGCTGGTAATGCTGATTTTAACGGTGATTTAGATGTAGATGGCACAACTAATCTAGACAATACAGATATTGATGGAACACTTGCGGTTGATGGAGCTACAATATCATTAGATGCAACAACATCATTTAACATAGACAATTCTAATACCTCAAATGGTATTACTATAGGTACTGCTACTTCAGGTGTACCTATATCAATTGGTCATTCGACCTCAGAAACAACAATAAACGATAATTTAACGGTAGGTGGTGATCTCACTGTAAACGGTGATACCACGACAGTAAACACAGCAACATTAAGTGTTGAAGATCCATTAATGATATTAGCAAGTGGTAATAATTCCTCTGATACTGTAGATATAGGATTTTATGGATTATATGACACTAGTGGATCACAAGACCTATATAGTGGTTTATTTAGAGATGCTAATGATTCAGGTAAATGGAAATTATTCAAGGATTTACAAGCAGCTCCAACAACAACAGTTAATACCGGTGGAACTGGTTATGCAATAGGTACACTAGTAGCGAATATAGAAGGTGAAGCTTCAAAAGTAACAGTTGCAGATAAAGATACATGTGATGAATATCCAGTTGTATTTCACGATGAATCGAGTAGTTTACATGATGATACTGGTGGTTTTGAATATAATCCTAATAAATGTCATTTACACTTAAAAGGTGAAGAACCAACCTTATATTTTACAGATACAGATACTAATGGTGATTCTTATATATCAGCATCAAGTAGCGCGGGATCTATGTCTATTGCGGCAGATTATAATAATGAAGCAAATACCACTAAAATAGGATTTAAACTAGATGGTAAAGAAGTTGGCCATTGGAGAGGTAATTCAACGCAGATAGGTAGTTTAAGATTATTTCCACAAAAAGGTAATAATGATGCTCAAGGTATATTTTTTGGAACAGAAACATCAGAACCAAGTTTCCTAGATTGGGTTGGTAAAAGAATGATAGCCTTTGATACAAGTGAAACATTACACTTTTGGGCAGATGATAGCGATGGTACACCAACTGGACATTTACAAATAGCTTCTGCTGGTGGCGTTAGTGCTGGTGGTGATGTAGATGTAACAGGTAGTGTTAAGTGTACACAAAATTTAAGAAGAACAGTAACAACAGCAACAGAATCAAGTAATACACACACTTGTAATTTGAGTTTAAATGATAACTTTAACATAGCGTGTAATAATGCTGCTACAACAATTGCATTAACTGTAGCATCTGAAAACGTTGGTCAATCTGGTACAATTACTATTGTTAATCCTTCAAGTGTTGGATCCTTATCTTTTGTAGCACTTCCAAGTTATATGCTTACACCAGATGGTGCAACTGTAAATTTTGTAACAACCGCAAACGCAATATCTATGATTTCTTATTACGTTCATGCTACAGATAAAGTTCTTGTAAATTATGTTGGTAACTTTGCTTAATTATGAAACGATATGAGGAACTTACTAGCATTTTCAAAGAAGGATAATTGGGTAACAGCAACATCAAAAGCTACAGCTACAACCAAAAACACAAATACGACCTGGTCTACAAATAAAGCTACTACCACAACATATAATACGTCAACTAATACTACCACAACCTTTAATACTAGTACTATCACGCAGAGATCAACAGCAACAGTTGTATCAACTAGTAAATCTACAACTACTACATTTAACACGTCAACTAACACCACAACTGCATTTAATACAAGTACAACAACAACTACAGCGTATTCAACCAGTTGGGCTACAAGTAAAAATACTACTACTACATATAACACATCAACTAATACTACTACCACATACAACACGTCAACTAATACTACTACAGCTTTTAATACTAGTACAGCAACACAAAGATCCACAAATACAGTAGTTAGTACAAGTAGAACCACAAGTACTGCATATAATACATCTACAAATACTACCACAACATACAATACGACTAAATCAACTACTACCACGTATAATACTAGCACGACAACTAGTAGATCAACAAATACAACGTGGAGCACAAATAGATCAACAACCACTACTTTCAATACTAGTACTAATACAACAACTACATACACTACTACATGGAACACTAGTAGAACCACAATATTTAACACGTCAACAACAACAAGTAAATCTACTAACACTGTAGTTTCAACAAGTAAATCTACAACTACAACATTTAATACCAGTACAACAACGAATACCGTTGTGTCTACCAGTAGAGCTACTACAACTACATATAATACTTCGACCAATACAACAACTGCATATACAACAACTTGGAGTACAAATAAATCAACAAATACGGTTGTATCAACTAGTAGAGCAACGTCAACAACTTATAACACAACAACTAATACTACCACAACTTTTAACACATCAACAGCAACTACCACGACATACACAACCACGTGGGAAACGTCAAAAAGTACAACTACAACGTTTAATACTAGTACCGCGACCACCACAACATATAATACTCAAACCGCAACCACTACAGCTTATGTAACAACATGGAGTACTAATAAAAATACCACCACAACTTATAATACGAGTACTAATACCACTACTACATATGAGACTAGTAAATCCACAACTACCACGTTTAATACCAGTACCACAACAGTAGTTCAAACTAGTAAAAGTACTACTACAACTTGGTCAACATCAAAATCTACAAACGAAACATCTAGTACATCAAAGAGTACTACTACAGTGTATAATACACAAACCGCAACTACCACAACATTTAATACAACTTGGTCTACAAACAAAAGTACAACTACTACTTTTAATACAAGTACAGCTACTACAACTACTTTCAATACAAGTACTACAACTGTTGTATCTACTAGTAAAAACACAACAACAACGTGGTCTACTTCTAGATCAACTAATGAAACTTCAAGTACATCAAAAAGCACAACCACAGTATATAATACACAGACAGCTACTACAACAACCTTTAATACTTCTACAAGTACAACTACAACATTTAACACTTCTACAACAACTGTTGTTAGTACAAGTAAATCTACTACAACTACTTATGAAACTAGTAAGTCTACAGCTACATCAAGAAGTACAACGACAGCTTATACAACAACGTATAACACAAGTACTGTAACATCTAAAAATACCACAACAAGTTGGACAACAACTTATAATACTTCTACAAATACAACAACAACATACGAAACGAGTAAATCTACCGCCACAAGTAGAAGCACAACTACAGCATATACAACAACCTATAATACTAGTACGGTAACAAGTAAAAGTACTACAACAGCATTTAATACCGCATATAATACTAGTACAGTAACTTCTAAAAGTACTACTACAGCGTATACTACAACCTATAACACATCTACAAATACAACTACCACGTATGAAACTAGCAAATCTACTGCTACAACTAGAAGTACTACTACGGCATACACAACAACTTATAATACCAGTACTGTGACAAGTAAAAATACGACAACAGCATATACTACTACATATAATACATCTACAAATACCACAACTGCTTATACTACTACTTGGGCTACGAGTAGAACAACTACTTTTAATACTTCAACCAGTACAACAACAGAGTATACCACATCTTGGAATACAACTGCATCCACAGCAACTACTAGAAGTACTTCAACTAGTAAATCTACTACCACCGCATATAATACAAGTACTAGTACTGCCACGACAAGGGCTACAGCCACCTCAAAATCAACCGCTACAACAAGATCTACGTCTACTTCAAGATCAACTACCACAGCGTATAATACTAGTACTACAACAACAGAAAGTAGAAGCACAGCTACTACTAGATCAACAACCACAACGTGGTCAACTAGTAGAAATACAACTACATCATGGACTACAACTTGGGCAACATCAAGAACAACAACATTCAATACAAGTACTGATACTACCACAACGTTTAATACTACAACAACGTTTACAACAACGTATACAACATATTGGAATACCAGTAAGAATACTACAAGATCAACATCAACCTCAAGAACTACAACTTTTAACACATCACAAAGTACATCGACAAGTAGAACCACCTCAACATCGTGGAATACGAGTAGAACAACAGTATATAATACTACAATTTTATTAGACGTAGATACAACATCATACACGTTTGGTACATCATGGACGACATGGTATCATTCATGTTGGATGACACAGTATGGTGGATGTTTTAGAAATTGTATATAACATGTAAATATAAGAAATATGGTAGATCCAGCAGTTAGACGAAAGGCGTATTTAGAAGCAAATTTAACATTTGCTAGTGATAAGATCACTTGGGTTTCGGATTTAAATGACACGAGAGAAATTCAAATGTCATGGGAACAACCGATACACACTAAGGCGGCCGAGCTATGCGTCGAGGCTGGTGATCATGTTTTAGAATGTGGTTTTGGCATGGGTATGTTAGCTGATGCTATTCAAGCAAGAAATCCCGCATCACATACTATAACAGAATCACATCCTGAGTTAATAACAAAAGCAAAAGCTTGGGCTGTTGGTAAATCAAATGTTAGAATTGTTGAAGATACTTGGTGGACTTTAGTGTCTGAACACCATACTCGTTACGACGCAATATTTCAATTATTTGCATACGCAGATGATTTACTACATACTAAATTTCGTCATTTTGCTAGAAATAAAGCTAATCCAAATTGTAAAGTAACATGGTGGAATTTTACTGCTGGTACAACAGATCCTTTTATGCTCTTTGATTGTACTGAACCAACCTCATGGGCAGATGATATTGAATTTACAAATATTACTGTTGATCCTCCAGAAAACACATATTTTAATCAAACCACAATGAAATTACCAGTTTTAACTTTAACACCTGATTTAAAGAAAATACCTGGTTTTGTTAATGGATCTAAACTTCTTCATTATTCAGAAAAATTAGTTGGACAAATTGAAATTGAAAATGCTGGACAAGCATATAGTGTATTAACGTGTGAAGATCCTGCAAATCCTATTTTAACATATGCGGGAAGCGATCATAAACTTTGGGGTGTTACTTGTTATGGTATATGGAAAATTAATGATGATTTACTAACAGTAACTGGTAATCATCCTATGATAGTAAAACGCAATGGATCTTGGATTGAGAAGAATGTAAACGAACTAGTGGTTGGAGATAAATTATATAGAGTAGATAACACTGAAGTTGAAATAACAAAATTGGAGTTTGATGATAGTGATGATAATGCTTATAATATTAGCCACGTACAAAGTGATTATAATTATTTTATTAATAATATTTTAATTAAGAAAGGAGGATTTACAGATGCCTAATACTCAAACCTGTGTACAAACTAATAGAGGTACATCAAGAAACACAAGTACAACGATTACAACACCCGCTACAAATTATACTGTTAGTACTAGTAGAACAACTACATTTGCTACAAGTCAAAACACAACTACAACGTTTAATACCACTACTACTTGGGCTACTAGTAGAACCACGACATTTAACACCACAACCACTTTCTCAACAACGTGGCAAACAAGTCAAGCTACTTCTAAATCAACGTCAAGATCGACTTCAACTTCTCGTTCTACGACAACTACTTGGAATACTAGTAGAACTACAACTTTTAATACAAGTACTACAACATCTAAAAATACTTCTACTGCGTTTAATACAAGTACATCCACAACAACGACATTCAATACTACAACAACGTATAGTACAACAACTACATATAATACTAGTACCAGTACCACAACCACATTCAATACAACCACCACATTCAATACTACTACCACATATAACACAACCACCACATTTAATACTACTACCGCATATAATACTAGTACCAGTACTACCACCACGTTTAATACGACAACTACTTTTAATACCACCACGACATTTGAAACAAGTCAATTAACAACAAAGAGCACAACAACAACTTGGGCTACTAGTAGAACTACAACTTTTAATACAAGTACAGTAACTAGTAAAGCTACCAGTACCACTTATAATACAAGCACTACTACATCAAAAAGTACAACCACTTCCTATTCTACTACATATAACACGTCTACCATTACATCAAAAAGTACTACAACTACTTTTAATACTACCACAGTATATAATACTTCAAAAGCAACTAGTACAGCTTATAATACTTCCACAGTAACAAGTAAGAGTACAACTACTGCATTTAGTACAGCTTATAACACGAGTACTACTACATCAAAAAGTACAACCACTTCCTATACTACCACATATAATACGTCCACTATTACGTCCAAAAGTACAACAACTACTTTTAATACAACTACAACATATAACACTACAAAAGCAACTAGTACGGCCTACAACACAAGCACTACAACGTCTCAAAGTACATCCACAGCTTATACTACTACATATAATACAAGTACAGTTACGTCTAAAAGTACGACAACTACATTTAATACTACAACAACTTATAATACTAGTAAGTCAACCACTACGGTTTATAATACGCAAACCACAACTAGTTGGAGTACTAATAAATCAACTACAACAACGTGGAGTACTGATAAGTCTACAAATACCGTTGTAAGCACAAGTAAGAGTACAACTACTGTATATAATACCACAACGGCAACAACAACAACGTTTAACACGTCAACTGCTACAACAACTACATTTAACACTAGTACTAGTACAACCGTATCCACCAGTAAATCTACCACTACCACGTGGTCAACGAGTAAAAGTACAACTACCGTATTTAATACGACAACCGCGACAACAAGAAGTACAAATACAGTGGTTTCAACGTCTAAAAGTACAACGACAGTATATAACACTACCACAGCAACTACCACTACATTCAACACATCAACCGCCACAACAACTACGTATAATACTAGCACAAGTACAACTGTGTCAACTAGTAAATCTACTACTACAACTTATAATACTACGAAATCGACTAGTACTGCTTATAATACACAAACCTCAACAACAACGGTATTTAATACATCTACTGTGACTAGTAAAAGTACAAATACAGTTGTATCAACAAGTAAATCAACTACTACTACTTGGTCTACTAGTAAAAGTACAACAACTGCTTTTAACACTAGCACAATAACAAGTAAATCTACTACAACTACTTGGAGTACTAATAGAAGTACTACAACTACGTATAATACATCAACAAACACAACCACCACATTTAATACCCAAACAGCTACTACAACTACATTTAATACATCAACTATTACAAGTAAAGCTACTAGTACAGCGTATAACACAAGTACAAGCACAACAACTACGTTTAATACTTCTACTGGAACAACAACTACATGGGCCACTAATAAGAGCACTACAACTGTGTATAATACACAAACAGCAACAAATACAGTTTATACCACTACATGGGAAACTAGTAGAACAACAATATTTGAAACAAGTTCAATAACTAATAAGTCTACCACAACCACATGGTCAACAAATAAATCTACAAGTACGGTATTTAATACAACAACAGCAACAACAACAGCATTCAACACAACATATAATACAAGTACTAATACAACTACAACGTTTGAGACAAGTAAAGCAACTTCAACTGCGTACAATACTAGTACCAATACAACTACAACATTTAATACTCAAACAGCTACAACAACAATTTTTGTAACAACGTGGGCGACAAGTAGAAGTACTACAACCACATACGAAACATCTAAAACAACAGCAACTGCGTATAATACGTCAACTAGTACAACAACAACATTTAATACGTCAACCATAACATCAAAATCTACAACTACCACTTGGGAAACTAGTAAATCAACTACAACAACGTGGTCGACTAGCAAATCAACTACAACTACGTTTAATACCACAACCAATACAATAACTTTGTTTTCCACTGCTTATGAAACAACTAGATCTACTAGCACAGCATATAATACTTCTAAAAGTACAACCACGACATTTAATACAACTACAGCTACAGTTACAACATTTAATACTACAACTAATTATAATACAACAAAATCTTGGTATAATACTTATCGAACAGATTATTCTACAGAAAGAGAAAATTTGATTCGATCTACTGGATAGGTAGAAAACTTAAAAAATATGTAATAATATAAATACGAATATAAATTAAATTTAATAATATGGAAATGTTTAATCAAAAAGTCTTATCTCAAAGAATAGGACGACTTAAAAAAAGTAAAGCCCTTGATAATTTAGAACAAGTAGAGGGTTATTGCTTACGTAAATGTAGTGAAAGAAACATTGAAACTAGTTACGATGTAATGGCAGAAGAAATGCCTTATTTTAAAACTATGGGATATACAGAATTTGCTACTAATTTTTATTTTCAACCATTAAATTCGAAACTCAGGAGTGAACAATTAATGGATGCTTGGAATGATGATGTTAAAGACATAAGTGATTGGTCATCGTATTTAGTAAATAATGTGCAGTCAAAACTAGCAAATAAATATCAACATAGAAAAGAAGAGATAGAAAAATGGCCAGCTAAAGATTATTTAGTTGTACTACCTGGTTCAAATAAAGTTAAAACTAATGTTTGCTTAAATAGATTAAAAGCTATATCTAAAAAGCATGGTAATAATATATATTTTAAACCACATCCAATAACAACTCATCAAATAATAGGTGAGTTAAAAGATTTTTTTGGTGAAAGTAATATTTTACCTAGAGAAGTTGATATGTATTATTATTTACAAAAAGCTAAAACAGTATATACAACACATATAAGTGAAAGTGCTATTTATGCTGCTGTTTTAGGAAAAAGAATAGAACCTATTGATACTTGGAACACATTAACAGCTGGTTCCTTTGAATCTATTAATAAATATTTATTTACAAATCAACATCATATAAAAGATTATATAAATAAATGTTTTTCTAGTCCTAAATCTGGTATTGTTAATCCAATGGTAGATAAAAATTGGAAAGAAAAAGTAGACAAATATATGGACTATATTTGTGAGAAACGTGATGTTTACAAAGATTGGTTTATAGTGCAACCAAAAAAGAAGGTTGTTAAGAAGTAAAAAGTGTGACAATTGCGTGATAATATAAACGAGTGAATTAATTTAAATTAAATAGAAAATTATGGCAAATAAAAAGAAAACTGAAGATTTAAAAGTTACTAGCGATGAATTACAAGATCTTCAATCATTAGTAACAGCAGTTAACAGACTTAGAATGCAAATTGGTGAATTAGAAATTAATAAATCAATGGCAATTGAAAGATTTAATCAATTTAGAAAAGATTTAAGTGAATTAGAAGCTAAATTAAAAAATAAATACGGAGAAGTTAGTGTTAACGTAGAAGATGGAACTTTAAAAGAAATACCTACAGATGAAACTAATAAGAAAAATTAGTATTGGTAAAGATTATAAAAACGAAGCGATGCATTATTCTGTAGGACAAGAAGTTTACGGAGGACATACAATTTGTGATATAATAGAAGAAGATACTAAGTACAGTATTTATATTAAAAAACAAGATGATGTATTACCATGGAAAGATTTTAATAAAAACATGGCAGTATCAATTGAGTATAATTTAGAATATTAATGCGAAGCTTATATGATTTTATTATTAAACCGAAAGGAAGTAGGTATAATAATAAAAAGAAAATAGGTGATAAAGAATTAATATTAAATAGTGAAATAGCACATCATCAATATGTTAATAGAATTGGTGTTGTGTTATCTTTACCTTCTATAGGTACAACTGAAATACAAGTAAATGACGAAATAGTTGTTCATCATAATGTTTTTAGAAGATTTCACAATGTGCATGGTAAAGAACAAAATAGTAGAAGTTATATTAACGAAAATACATATGCGGTAAAAGAAGATCAAATTTTTGCATATAAAAGAAATAATAACTGGAAAGCTTTAAGTGGGTATTGTTTTGTTAAACCAATTAAATCATACGATAAATTTAGTATTGATAAAGAACAACCATTAGTTGGTATAATGAAATACTGTGACAATAGCCTTAAAGATATTAAACCAGGAGATTTAATAGGCTTTACTCCTAATAGTAAATACGAGTTTATTATTAATGGAGAAAGATTATATAGAGTATTAACAAATTCAATTTCAATTAAATATGAATATCAAGGACAAGAAAAAGAATATAATCCAAGCTGGTTATAAAGCGGTTGACGAATTAATTAAAGTAGCTAAAGAGGAAATAGTTGATAGCGATGAGGATATTTCTGCTGATAGATTAAAAAATGCAGCAGCAACTAAAAAGTTAGCTATATTTGATGCCTTCGAGATATTAAATAGAATTGAAGAGGAGAAAAATATATTAGAAGACAAACCCACTACACAAAAAGAAAGCACTTTTCAAGGGTTTGCGGAAAGAAGATCTAAATAATGTACGAACAAACTTTATATAAAATTATTGAGCCAATAAGAATTAATACACTTAAAAGACTTAATAAAAGTAAGAAATGGAAATATGGCTATAATAAAGAACATGATATTGTAGTCATAAGTAAAACAGGAATGATAGGGGAGATATATGAGATACAAAATCTTAAAATAGCTTTACCTCCTGCTACTAAAGTTTATAGTAGATCTAAAAAGAAACAAGAACAATATTGGGAACAGTTTGAATATCCAAAAGCATTAAAAAATGTAAAAACCATTTTTGATTGGAGAGATTATCCCAGCGAACATAAAGATAAATGGTTTGATTACATAAATGAAGAATTCAATCGTAGAGAACATGGTTTTTGGTTTAATAATAATGGTAAGCCTACTTACATTACCGGTACTCACTATATGTATCTTCAGTGGTCAAAAATTGATGTGGGTGCTCCTGAGTTTAGAGAATCTAACAGATTATTCTTTTTATTTTGGGAAGCTTGTAAAGCAGATAAACGTGCTTATGGAATATGTTACCTTAAAAATAGACGATCTGGCTTCTCGTTTATGGCAAGTGCGGAAGCAGTTAATGCTGCTACTATCTCGAGTGATGCAAGATATGGTATATTATCGAAGTCTGGTTGGGACGCTAAAAAGATGTTTACAGATAAGGTTGTACCAATATCTGTTAATTACCCGTTTTTCTTTAAGCCGATTCAGGATGGTATGGATCGACCAAAAACTGAACTTGCGTATAGGGTTCCGGCTCAATAGTTTACTCGTAAAAAACTTCAAACGAATGAACAAATTGAAGAAATTGTAGGTTTAGATACTACTATTGATTGGAAAAACACTGGTGATAATAGTTATGATGGAGAAAAACTTAATTTACTAGTACATGATGAGAGTGGTAAATGGGAAAGACCTGATAATATTTTAAATAACTGGAGAGTAACAAAAACATGTTTACGATTAGGTAGTAGAGTTATTGGTAAGTGTATGATGGGAAGTACATCAAACGCATTAGATAAAGGTGGTGATAATTTTAAAAAATTATATAAAGATTCTGATGTAACAAAAAGAAATAAAAATGGACAAACTAAATCTGGTTTATATAGTTTGTTTATACCAATGGAATGGAATTATGAGGGATTTATGAATAAGCATGGTATTCCAGTGTTTGATACACCAAATGAACCTGAATATGATTTTTATAATGAACTAATTGATACTGGTGTTATAGATCATTGGGAAAATGAAGTTGATGGTTTAAAGAATGATCAAGATGCTTTAAATGAATTTTATCGTCAATTTCCACGAACCGAAGAACATGCTTTTAGAGATGAGGCAAATAATAGTATATTTAATCTTGTTAAAATATATGAACAGATTGATTATAATGAGGAAGCAAAAAGTGCAGCAGATATATCCACGGGGAATTTTCAATGGGTTAGTGGTATAAAAGATTCTAATGTAATATTTTATCCCGATCCAAAGGGAAGATTTAAAGTTAGTTGGGTACCACCACAACATTTACAAAATAAATATACTATAAAAAATGGTATTAAATACCCAGCAAATGAACATATAGGTGCTTTTGGATGTGATAGTTACGATATATCAGGAACAGTAGATGGTAAAGGTTCAAAGGGTTCTTTACACGGGTTAACAAAATTTAGTATGGAAGAGGTTCCTGCTAATCATTTTTTCTTAGAATATATCGCTAGACCTCAAACAGCTGAAATATTTTTTGAAGATGTTTTAATGGCATTGCATTTTTATGGCATGCCAATACTAGCGGAAAATAATAAACCTAGATTATTATATTATTTAAGAAGAAGAGGTTATAGAGGATTTAGTATGAATAGACCTGATAAAGTTTGGAACAAATTATCTGTAGCTGAAAAAGAAATAGGTGGTATACCAAACTCAAGTGAAGATATAAAACAAGCCCACGCGGCTGCAATTGAAATGTATATTCAAGAACATGTTGGACATAAAGGTGAAGGCTATGGTAATATGTATTTTAATGCAACATTAAATGATTGGGCTAGGTTTGATATAAATAAAAGAACAGCGTTTGATGCCACAATAAGTTCAGGTTTAGCTATTATGGCATGTAATAGACATTTGTATAAACCAAACGCAACAATAGAAAAAGAAAAAGTAAACATCAATATTGCTAAATATAGTAATAAAGGTACAATATCGAAATTAATAAAGAATTATGATTGAAAAGGATATAAAAAGTCACTTTCCTAGTCAAATAGCCGATAACGCTACAAAAATATCTGCAGAGTATGGATTAAGTGTAGCTAAAGCAATTGAACACGAATGGTTTAGTAAAGATGCTGGCGGTAATAGATTTGATGCTAATAAAGATGATTTCCATAAACTTCGTTTATATGCAAGAGGAGAACAACCTATAGAAAAATACAAAAATGAATTGTCAATTAATGGTGATCTATCTTATTTAAATTTAGATTGGAAGCCAGTACCTATTATACCAAAGTTTGTAGATATTGTTGTTAATGGTATTGCAGAAAGAACATATGATATAAAAGCATACTCACAAGATCCATTTGGTTTAAGTAAAAGAACTTCATATATGGAAGGTATTTTACAAGATATGCGTATGGGTGATATTAATAACATGATGCAAGAATCTTTTGGTATGAATATGTTTAATAACGATCCAAGTAAATTACCAGAAGATGAAGATGAATTAGCTGTTCACATGCAACTAGATTATAAACAATCTGTTGAGTTAGCAGAAGAGCAAGCAATCAATACAATATTTGATGATAATAAATATGAATTAACTAAAAAGAGATTATATTATGATTTAACAACTATTGGTATTGCTGCGGTAAAAAGTAATTTTACTCAAGCCGAAGGAATAAAAGTAGAATATGTTGATCCAGCTAATGTTGTATATTCATATAGTACATCACCATATTTTGATGATTTATATTATGTTGGTGAGGTTAAATCTGTCCCAATTAATGAGTTAGTAAAAGAGTTTCCTAATTTAACTGTTGATGAATTAGAAGATATTAAACAACAAGGTATATTTAATAATAATATTTCAAATAGAAATCTTCCAGACACAAGTACTATTGATAATAACATTGTGCAAATTTTATATTTTAGTTACAAAAGTTATATTAACGAAGTATATAAAGTAAAAACAACTGGAAGTGGTGCTGATAAAGCTTTAGAAAAAGATGATAACTTTAATCCACCTGAATCTGATAATTTCTCAAGAATATCTAGACCAGTAGAAGTATTATTTGAGGGAGCTTACGTGGTTGGTAAAGAAAAATTACTTAAGTGGGGTATGGCAAAAAATATGATGCGTCCAAAAAGTGATAGCACAAAAGTTAAATTAAATTATTCCCTTGTTGCTCCAAGAGTATATAAAGGTAGAATTGAATCATTAGTAAAACGCATAACTGGTTTTGCTGATATGATTCAATTAACTCATTTAAAGATACAGCAGGTACTAGCAAGAATGGTTCCTGATGGTGTTTATTTAGATGCTGACGGTTTAGCTGAGGTTGATCTTGGTAACGGGACAAATTACAATCCACAAGAAGCATTAAACATGTTCTTCCAAACAGGTAGTATTATTGGTAGATCATTAACATCTGAAGGTGATATGAATCCAGGTAAAATACCTATTCAAGAAATACAATCTGGATCTGGTAGTGGAAAGTTACAAAATTTAATTCAAACATACAATTATTATTTACAAATGATAAGAGATGTAACCGGATTAAATGAAGCAAGAGATGCTGCTATGCCAGATAAAAACGCTTTAGTTGGTATACAAAAAATGGCAGCTGCTAATAGTAATACCGCAACGAGACATATATTGCAGTCTGGACTATTTTTAACTGCTGAAGTTGCAGAGTGTATTTCGTTGAGAGTATCTGATATAATAGAATATTCCCCCGCAAAACAAGCGTTTATTCAAAAAATTGGTGGACATAATGTAGCAACATTAGAAGAGATGAAAGAATTGCACTTATATGACTTTGGTATATTTATAGAATTAGAACCAGATGAAGAAGAAAAGCAGATGTTAGAAAATAACATACAAGTAGCTTTATCAAAAGAAAATATTGAATTAGAAGATGCTATTGACGGAGATCAAGCTCAACAACAACAAAATATACAAGCACAATCACAAGCTAACGCTGAAGCACAACAAGTAGCAGCTCAAGCTGAAGTGCAAAAACAACAAGCATTAACAGAATCAAAAATTCAATTAGCTCAAGCTGAGGCACAAATGGAATCTAATAAATTACAACAAGAAGCGGCTCTTAAAAAAGAACTAATGGATCATGAGTTTCAAATTAATATGAGATTAAAAGAAATGGAACTTGAATCTGCTAAAGAAAAAGAAACCGCCAAAGAAGATCGTAAAGATGAAAGAACTAGAATTCAAGCATCTCAACAATCTGAAATGATAGATCAAAGAAATAAGGATAAAGCACCAAAGAAATTTGAATCTGCTAATAATGATGTTATAAGCGGTGATTTTGATTTAGGAGCATTTGATCCTAGATAACATGTTTAACAAATAAATAATAGTAAAATGGCAATAGTAACAAACGATTGGACTGCTAAAATAATGGGATCAGTATGTACAGATGGTGGAGACGCTATCAAACCTCCTACAGATCACGTATTTATTGGATTTACTGTGTTAGCCGCGGCAACATTTGATGCTAGTGGTGGTTTGGTTGCGGAAGATGCAACTGTATACGCAAACACAGAAGATGCTGCTGGTGATTTAGCTGCTGGTTCAGAAACAACAATTGAAGGATCTGGTGGTGTTGAATTGGACGCTAGTAATAGTTTTCCAGCTGGTGTAACTATTTATGGTAGGTATACCGAAATAGATGTAGCTGGTGGAACAATTATAGCATACTGGGGAAAATAAGAAATTGTACGAAAGTACATTATGTTTAATTAATTATATAATATTATATTATGGCTAAAAAAGAACAAAAAGTCGAAGAGGTAGTTGAACCTAAAGTTGAAACTAAAGAAGAAACTAAACCTCAAGAAACACCGGTTGAAGAGAAACCAATGGGTGATAAAATTAAGGTTAAGAAACCTAAAATGAAAAAAATGAATATTGGTGATGAACCAATAAAAGTAGATTTAACTAAAGAAGTAGAAGAAAAGGTAGAAGAAAAAGTAGAGAAAAAAGTAGAGGAAAAACCTGTTGAAGAGATTAAAGAGGAAGAAAAAACTACTGAAGAAGTTAAAGAAGAAGAAACAGAAACTCCTGTTTTGGAAGAAGTAACTGATGAAAAGATTGATGAAGAGGTAAAAAATGTTAAAGAAGAAGTTACTGAAGCTGTTGAAGAAGCTAAAGAAACTGGAGAACCTTTACCAGAAAATATTCAAAAAGTTGTAGACTTTATGAATGAAACTGGTGGAAGTCTTGATGATTACGTTAAATTAAATCAAGATTATAGCAAACTTAATGAAGAACAATTATTAAGAGAGTATTATCAACAAACGAAACCTCATTTAAATAATGAAGAAATAAGTTTCTTGATGGAAGATCAGTTTTCATATGATAAAGATGCTGATGAAGAAAACGTAATTAAGAGAAAGAAATTAGCGTTTAAAGAGCAGGTTGCCGACGCTAGGAACCACTTAGACGGGTTAAAGTCTAAATACTATGAAGAAATCAAAGCTGGATCAAAGCTTACGCAAGATCAACAAAAGGCTGTAGATTTTTTTAATAGATATAATAAGGAGAATGAAGCAACGCAAAAGCAAGCAGAAAAACAACAATCAATCTTTTTAGAAAAAACAAATAATGTTTTTAACGACAAATTCAAAGGTTTTGAATATAATGTTGGTGAAAAAAGATATAGATTTAATGTTAAAGATGCGAATGAAGTTAAGACAACACAAAGTGACATTAATAATTTTGTTGGAAAATTTCTTGATAAAAGAAATAATACAATGAATGATGCTACTGGTTATCACAAATCTTTATTTACAGCTATGAATGCTGATGCAGTCGCAAATCACTTTTATGAACAAGGTAAAGCCGATGGGATTAAAGAAAGTATTTCTAAATCTAAAAACATCGATATGAATCCTAGATCAGCTCATGAAAAAGTTGAGGTAGGAGGACTTAAAATGAGAGTGGTTACTGGTGACAGTGCTAATAAACTCCGATTTAAACTTAAACAATAACTTTAAACAATTTAAAATTTATAACAAATGGCAGCAATAACTCCAACCGCGGGTGGTAGTTTAAATTTAACTCCCTCTCCGCAAAAGCAGACTTTGTCTGGAAACTATTTGGATTTCGCTGGTACTACTGACACAACTTGGGCTCAACAATATTTACCTGAGCTTATAGAACAAGAAGCAGAGATTTTTGGAAACAGAAGCATCTCAGGTTTTCTTTCTCAAGTTGGTGCAGAAGAATCAATGGCATCAGATCAAGTAGTTTGGTCAGAACAAGGTAGATTACACCTGTCTTATAAAGGTTGTAGCGTTAGTACAAACACTTTTACCATCGGAACTTCTGTTGGAACAGCTGATACTACTAACACTCACGGTATAAGAGTAGGACAAATGGTTGTTGTAAGTGATGGCGATGCATCTCCTACTATATTCAAGGGATATGTTTCAGCTGTTCCTAGCACAACTACATTAACAATTCTTCCGTATAAAGTTGCAGCTGTTGCAAACGTTTCAGGATTCAATACTTCAAGTACATCTATTAGAATGTTCTGAATTCAAGAAAGGTGACAACGGAATGAGCAACGCGGTAAATCCGGAATTCAAATCATACACTAACAAACCAATTATCATTAAAGATAAGTATGAAGTTAGTGGTTCTGATACAGCATCTATTGGCTGGGTCGAAGTTTCAGGTGAAGAAGGTCAAAATGGTTACCTATGGTATTTAAAAGCTGAAGGTGATACAAGGGCTAGATACGCTGATTACTTAGAAATGGCATGTATAGAAGGTGTTGCTGGTGTACCTGGAAGCTCTACAGTAGATACAGAGCTAGGTAACGCTGGTAAAGATTTCGGTACTGAAGGTTTATTCGAAGCAATCGAAAATAGAGGACACGTTACTTCTGGTATAGCTGGAACTAGCGCTTCTGATGATTTAGGTTCTTTCGACGAAATCCTTAAAAAGTTTGATGAGCAAGGAGCTATTGAAGAAAACATGTTATATGCTAATAGATCTGTATCTTTAGCTATTGATGATATGTTAGCTTCACAGAACTCTTATGGCTCAGGTGGTACTTCTTGGGGAGTTTTTAATAACTCAGAAGAAATGGCGCTTAACTTAGGATTCGCTGGATTTAGAAGAGGTTCTTATGACTTCTATAAATCTGATTGGAAATACTTAAATGACGCTACTTTAAGAGGTCAAGCAGCATTTGATGACGTTAGAGGGGTAATTATCCCAGCTGGTGTTTCAACTGTTTATGACCAAGGTATGGGTAGAAACATTAAGAGACCTTTCTTACACGTAAGATATAGAGCGTCTCAAGCTGATAATAGAAGACTAAAAACTTGGATCACAGGTTCAGTTGGTGGAAACATCACTTCTGATCTTGATGCAATGGAGGTCCATTACTTATCAGAAAGATGTTTAGTTGTTCAAGGAGCTAATAACTTCATGATTCTTAACTAATACATTATTTTTAAAGAGTTAGGTGCTTCGGCACCTAGCCCTTTATTTTTTTAACTTATTTAATTATATTATATTATGGCAAAGAAAAAGAAAGAAGAAGTTTCTTTAGAAGAAACTCCTTTAGCAGTACAAGCAGAGACTGCTGTTAAAAAAGAAGAACCTAAAAAGGATTCTTGGGAGATAAAAGATCGTATGTATTATTTACGTGATGGTATGTCTCCATTAACATATACAATTAGATCACGAGGTATTTATTGGTATGATGCTGAAAAAGGATATGAGAGAGAAATTAAATATACTCTTAATCAAAGAACACCGTTTGTAGATGAATTCAAAGGTGAGGCGAGATTAGGTCATATTGTATTTGAACAAGGAATGTTATTCGTTCCAAAAGAAAAACAAACATTACAACGTTTGTTAGCAATACATCCAGATAAAAATAAATTGTTTTTCGAAAGAGATGAAGTTCGAGAAGCAGAAGAAGATTTGGATATATTAGAAATGAGATTCCAAGCTTTAAGTTCTGCTAGAAGTCTAGATATTGATGAAGCAGAAGCAATACTTAGGGTTGAACAAGGAAGCTCAGTTGCTAAAATGACATCTAAAGAGATAAAAAGGGATATTTTAGTTTTTGCTACAAATAAACCTTCATTATTTTTAGAGTTAGCAAATGATGATAATGTACAGCTTAGAAACTTTGGTATCAAAGCAGTAGAAGCTAGAATTTTGATACTTTCAGACGATCAAAGAACATTTACATGGAAAGACACAGGTAGGAAGGTTATGACCGTTCCTTTTGATGAACATCCATATTCTGCATTAGCAGCGTTCTTTAAAACAGATGAAGGTTTAGAAATTTATAAAACAATAGAAAAACAAGTATAATCATCTTTATAGAGTAGTCATCTCTATGAGGTGACTACACTATATAAAAAAGAAATTATGGCAGTAAATGTAGATACAGTTTATCAAAGAGTATTAAGTATTCTTAACAAAGAACAAAGAGGTTATCTAACGCCTCAAGAATTCAACTTATTAGCTAATCAAGCTCAATTAGATATATTTGAGCAATATTTTTATGATCTAAATCAGTTTATGAGAATACCAGGTAATGATACAACATACGCTGATCAAGTAGATATAATACAAGAAAAAATTGACGTATTTGAAAAATTTAGACAAGATGTAAGCATGAGTAGTGGTGGTGTAGGTGCATTACCAACACATTATAGAATGGGAGAATTATCATATAATAATGGAGGAACTTATGTTGAAATAGAAAAAGTATCACAAAATAATTTAAATCATTACATTAACTCACCTTTACTTGAGCCAAGAGTAGCTAGACCAATCTATGTACAAACTAGTGCTACTGCAATACAGGTTTATCCAACATCAATCACGTCTGGTGTAACATGTAATTTAATATCTGCGCCCGCAACAATAGAATGGGCTTATACAACTGTAAATAATCATCCATTATATAACGCAAACAATAGTACTAATTTTGAACTTCATCCTTCAGAAGAGAAAAATTTAGTTATAAAAATATTAGCATTAGCTGGTGTATTAGTTAAAGATCCAAACGTATACCAAGTTGCTGCAACAGAAGAAAACAAAGATGTTCAACAAGAAAAATCATAAATAAATGGGATTATTAGGAACAACAACACAAGAATCATATTATCAGCAAAGTCAGAGTAAATGGAGTACCGCTCCAAATGGAATAGCAACTGCGTTTACTTTAACAACTAGTTATTTTCCCACATTAAGTGATTTAGTAAAAACTGAAATTAGAGTATTTGTTAATAATGTTGAAATTGATACAGCTAATTATAGCTTTTCTCAACCAACTTTAACGTTTACGGGTAGATCAGGAAATGAAAGTGTATTAGCAGATGGTACTGGTGGTACTACAGTCAACGCTCCAATTAATGGAGCTACATTAGTTGTTAGAGAAAGATCAAGCGCTGAGAGACATGGAAAATATCAATACGTTAGTATGGATGATATTATTAATAATTTTTTGTTTTCATATGTTGGTCAAGACAAAATAATTCCAAGAGCTAATAGAAGTGACATAGCTTTTCATGCTCAACGTGGTTTAGCGGAATTAAGTTACGATACATTAAGAGTAGAGAAATCTCAAGAAATTGAAGTACCTGATTCATTAACTATGATTTTACCACATGATTACGTGAATTATGTAAAATTGTCATGGTTAGAAACAACCACTGGTATTGAGCGTATTTTATATCCAGTAAGAGTTACAGGTAATCCAAAAGCGTTATTACAAGATTCTGATTATAATTATTTGTTTGATGACACTAGTGGTGAACTACTTGAAGGTGATCCTTCTGAAACTTGGAAAGGATTTAAATCTGAGACTACATCAGAAGCTACAGACGCAAAAGATACATTAAAAGATTTAGAAGCACATAATGTTGGTGGTAGATATGGTATTGATCCACAATATGCGCAAGCAAATGGAACTTTCTTTATTGATAATGTTAGAGGTAAAATACATTTTAGTTCCAATTTAAGTAATAAAATAATAGTATTAAGATACATAAGTGATACATTAGGTACGGATGGAGAAATGCAAATACATAAATTTGCAGAAGAAGCTTTATACAAATGGATTATATATGGTTTAGTATCTACAAGATCTAATGTTCCAGAGTATATTGTTAATAGATATAGAAAAGAAAGATTTGCAGCAACAAGAAAAGCTAAATTAAGATTATCAAATCTTAAAGCTGAAGAGCTTGCACAGGTTATGCGTGGTAAATCTAAGTGGATTAAATAAAGTTTAAAAATATGCCAGAAATAAAAAATAACTTTACATCAGGTCGAATGAATAAAGATCTTGATGAAAGATTACTTCCTAAAGGTGAATATAGAGATGCGTTAAACATTGATATAGCCACGTCTGAAACAGGTAATGTAGGTACTGCTCAAAATGTTTTGGGTACAGAAAGAATATCTACATTAGGTATTACTGGCCAAAAATGTATTGGTTCAATCGCTGATACAAAAAATGATAAAATTTATTGGTTTATTGCAGGTACATCAGTTGATGCTATTGTAGAGTATAGTACTATAACAAAACAAATCAAACCAGTTTTAGTTGATGTAAAATCTACATCAGGTGGTATTTTAAATTTTCAAACAGAAGCATTAAATAGAAAAAATGATAATCTTATTACTGGTGTTAATTTAATAGTTGATGAAGATAAGGATAATAATGCTACAACATTTTTATTATGGACAGATAATAAAAACGAACCTAAAAAAATTAATATAGAACGTTGTAAATCTGGTTGTGCAACTGGTAGTGACGCATATTCTACAATGACAAAATTATTTATTAATGGTGTGGATAAGGGTAATATATTAGAAGAGCATATTACTACAATAAAAAAATCACCACTTAATGCTCCTGATATAGCGTTATATAAAACATCAGATGCTAGTAGAGATCAAACAAGATCTGCAACAGCAACATACACATCAAAAGAAGGTGAATTAACAACAACTAAAACAATTTCTACTTCAGAGAGTGTAATTGTACCTAGACCAAAAGGTTATCAAATACGTGGCGCTAATGGTATTACATTTACTGCAAATTCAAAACCTATATTTAAAGAAGGAGATAAAGTTCAATTAACAGCATCAACCACAGATACTGGTTTACAAGAAACATATACAGCGGTATTACAAATAGTTTCCACGACAAATACTGGTAGTGGAACTACACTTGGTGAAACTGCTACCTCAAAAAACTATTGGTGTGATGTTATTTCTATTTCAAGTAACTTAACATTACATTCATTGACATGGAAAGTTGAGTTAATACAAGGAGATCCTATATACGAATTAAAATTCCCGAGATTTGGATATAGATGGAAATATGCGGACGGTGAATATTCTTGTTTTTCACCATTTTCTAAAGTTGCATTTTTACCAGATCAAGATAATGGGTTTCAATATAATCCAGTGGAAGCGCATAACTTGTCTATGGTAAATACAGCAAGAACTGTTACTGTTGGTGGAGGAACAACAATACCATTCGATGTTAGACCAAAAGATGTTATTGAGGTAGATGTACTATATAAAGAATCAAATTCTACAAACGTATATACTGTCACCACTTTAAAAACAAAAGAAGATATGGATTCTGTTGAAAGTGGTGGCGATGGATATTCAATAACATCAGAGCAGGTACACGCGTTGGTTCCTAGTAATCAATTATTAAGGCCTTGGGATAATGTACCAAGAATGGCTAAAGCACAAGAGATTACAAAAAATAGAGTTATTTATGGTAATTATTTACAAAATTATAATGTACCAGAAGAACCATCATTTGTAATAACTGTTGGTCAAACTGAAATAGAGGACAACACAGCTACACAATCATTAAAATCAATTAGAAATTATCAAGTTGGTGTTGTGTTTTTAGATAAATTTGGTAGACAAACACCTGTACTTTCAAATGATTCTGGTGCTATCAAATTAGATCAAGGTTATGCTGAAACAGCAAATAAATTAAATGTAAAAATAAAAAATAAAAAACAAGGAAATTTAGTAAAACCAGAGTGGGCAACGCACTATAGATATTTTATTAAAGAACCATCACTTGAGTATTATAATCTAGCAATGGACAGATTTTATACACAAGAAGGTGATCACATTTGGTTATCATTTCCATCTGCAGAAAGAAATAAAGTTGATGAAGAAACGTATTTAATTTTAAAAAAGAAGCATGATGTAGATGAAGCACCTGAAATAACAAAGGGTAAAGCTTTAAAATATAAAATACTTGATCTTAAAAATGAAGCACCTAAATCAATACGTAAAAGAAAAAATTTAGTTACCACGTTAACAACTCAATTTGGTAAAACAGAAGCTGATACAGGTAATGGATTTCCAGAAGAACTTGGCTTATATATTAATATACCTTATGCTACAATTAAAGATACGCCTGTAGAAAGTTTTTTGGATGAAAATCCTAATGAATTATATATAAGAATAGCTAAAACTGGCGGGGAAACAGAAAGGTATCAATTAACTAGTATTGAACCTATTGGTACACCAGCTATAGGATCATCAATATCTGGAACTACCACACCTACTGGTTATTGGAAATTCAATTTAAAAGTTCCACTAGGAAGTGATGTAAACATGTTAAAAACTAGTGCTGGCGCTGAAGTTGGTGGGTTATCTGCTAAATTTTATAAAGAAGAAACTGAAGATTTAGAAGAGTTTGATGGAAGATTTTTTGTTAAAATTAAAAGAGATAATGATTTAGATCAAAGTTTATTATCTTTTGTTCAAAATCCAACTTATGGTGTTGAACACACGTGTAGATTATTTTATATTAACTACTTACCACATGGTACCAGTGAAAATGATGCTAGACGACAGGGTAGATATGCTTACGCAAACACCTCAAGAGATATGTTTAAAAACGTGGGTGCTGGTAATGCTGCGTTGTGTATTGATCACGCGGTAATTTATAAGGATGAAAATGCGAATTTATCTGCTGGACTAGCAAAGTGGACTGGCGGTGATTTAAAATGGGATGGTGGTAATAAAAATGTATTTCCATCTACATCTAGTGCTGATTGGTTTGGTAATTTAACTGTTGAGAAGAATGGTATTGATGGAAAAAGAATGATTCCATTAAGATGGTTAGGTGGAAATGATAGTAGATTTGCAAGTACACAAATAGAAAGAGAGGCTTTTAAAAGTGATGATGAGTATAATACATATTTAAAATTACAACAAACTGGAACAAAATTTAGATTTGAAGGAGATCCAAATGAGAGTGTTCATGAGATTGTTTCTCAAAATGGCGCAGATGGTTTTCCTAAAACAGGTTATAATTACTTAAAAAATAATGGTAATCTTTCTGATAATTATAAAAAGTTTGATTCCAATCACGCTTTACAAATGCTATTAACATTAAAAACAACTATAGATGGTGTTGAGCAAAATAACATTGGTTGGTCACCTTTATCTCCAAACTCTGACGGGTCAGCACCAATAGATCAATACGGCACAAATAACTATAGGAATACTATGGGGTGGAAAATTGACAATAGTGGAGGTGCTTCTATGAATATTGAAATACTAAAAGAAATTTTTAACGAATTAACTTATTCTAGTAAAAGTCCTGCGATATGGGAAACTGAACCAAAAGAATCTCCAGATTTAGAAATTTATTATGAAGCTGGTAAAACATATCCTATAGCAGACTTAGGTGATGCTAACGGTGATGATGTAGAATACATGAACTGTTGGTCATTTGGTAATGGAGCTGAATCAAATAGAATACGTGATGATTATAACGCTATATTTGTTGATAAAGGTCCTAAGGTTTCATCCACAATGGCTGAACAATATGGGGAAGAGAGAAGAGCTAGCGGTATGATTTATTCTGGCATATATAATTCTTCTTCTGGTGTTAACAGATTAAACCAATTTATACAAGCAGAAAAAATAACTAAAGATGTTAACCCGGAATATGGTAGCATACAAAAACTACACACAAGAGATTCTGATGTTCTAGTATTATGTGAAGATAAATGTTTGAGGATTTATGCTAATAAAGATGCTTTATATAATGCTGACGGTAGTACAAATTTATTAGCAAGTAATAAAGTGTTAGGAGTTAGTGATCCTTTTGTTGGGGATTATGGTATATCTGAAAATCCTGAATCATTTGCTAGTCATGGTTTTAGAGCATATTTTACTGATAAACGCCGAGGAGCTGTTTTAAGGTTATCTAGAGATGGTTTAACTAACATTGCATATAAAGGCATGCGAGATTGGTTTTCTGACAATCTAAGGCAGCCTAAGACAATTCTGGGGAGTTATGATGATAAGAAAGATAATTACAACTTAACATTAATAGGTTCATCAAATAATACAATTAGTTATACTGAACTAGCAGGTGGTTGGACAAGTTTTAAGTCATTTATACCACAAAGTGCGTTAACATTAAATAATACGTATTATAGTTTTTATAACGGTGATCTTTGGGAACATAATAAAAATAGCCTTAGAAATAAATTTTATGGTACTAGTTATGATTCAACAATTAAATTAATATTTAATGATTCCCCATCTACAATTAAGAATTTTAAAACACTAAACTATGAAGGTACTACATCAAGATTATACAAGACTACTCAAAGGGGCTATTCAGCTGGAGCAGATACGACACTTGAAAAAGAAGGGTGGTATTGTAACTCTTTCACAACTGGTGAACAAGATGGTGATGTACCTTATTTCATAAATAAAGAAGGAAAATGGTTTGCTAATTTACATGGATCAGGAATTACAACTACAGATCTAGAATCAAAACAAGCAGCAAAAGAATTCAAAGTACAAGGTATAGGAGAATTAAGTTCATCATCTGGTCCATCAAGAGCAGGTTATCATGTTAAAATAAGCGTTGAAATGGATTCCTCAGATGACACCTCTGATAATCTTTTTGCAATACCTACATCATTTACAATTGATGGTACAACATATGATAATACTGTAGGTAGTGGTTATCATGTAGCTGGTGGTGCAACTGTAAGTAAGAATGTAATTTTTACATTTGAACCTGATAACGCAAACACTGCTGATGCTTCTGTTATGAAGGCAGCAGATTTTGCTTTTGTTAGTGAAAGTAGTTCCACAGTAACAAACGCTGTGACAGATGCTAGTGTTGCTTTTGCAGATACAACAAGTGCTTACGCTGATGATAATAAAGTTACTATGACAGTACCAATATCATTCACGATGCCAACTAATGACCAAACAATTGTTGTTAAAATAACAGGTAAAGCAAAGCATATATATACTGTTTCTGGTAAATGGTATTCTGTTGTTAAAAACACTTCAGTGCCTACAACTTCTAACTTAAGTGGTACTGCATATTCTGCTTCAGGTATGGAAGGTGAAACGGTTACAATTGATTTAGATCCTAGCGATGGTGGTGTTACAACAACGACATTTACAGCTGCTACAGATCATATATTTAAAGAAGATTCACATCCTAGTATTGATTTAACACGAACATTATATCTTGGTAGTAATTATAGGGTAACAGAAACACCTGCGTTGGGATCAACTGGTGATATATCTACTAAATCATTTGCATTAACATATAAAATACCTAATAGAAGTGTTGAGAATGACATAATAAATTTTGTTGCTGAAGCTGAAAATAACGAAGTAGCATCAAGTACAAATATAACACATTGGAGTGTTGATCTTCAATCATACGAAGAATTTGAAACAACAATAACAACTAGTGCAACTAGTGCGACACAAACACTTGCTAGTACCACTAATCTCAATGCGGGTATGGCTGTAACTGGAAATGGTGTTCCACCAAATTCACTAGTTCTGATTGATCGTATTACAAGTAGTACGGTGGTGGTTTTATCTGAATCAATAAGTACAACAGCTGGTGATACATACACATTTTCTAAGCCAAATATAATATCTAAAGAAGGTGAAGATGATATATCGTTAAAAGTGTATGGAGAAGCTGGTGCTAAATTTAGGTTATATCTTACAAAAGATTCTGATAGTAGTAGTTTATTAAAGGATAGTGATGGAATAACAGTAAGTAGTATAGAAGGTGAGATACCCGCCGCTGGAAGTACAAATGCATATTATGAAACTTTACTAGATTTTCCAAAAATAGTAGATAAAGATGTGAGTGAAGAGTCAACACTAAAGGTACCATACACATTGAAATTAGAAGAGATACCCGGAACTAGTACTTTTATCTCTCCGTTAAAGTCTCCAGAGCAAATGAAATTTGTACAATATCAGGATTCTGCAATTGTATTTACTACAAATGAAGCTATGACCGCTTCAATGGCAATGTCACATAGTCCTCTTCCTGCAGATTCATATTATGATCCATGGGCTGGATATTTAAAAAGATCATTACTAGAGCCGACTGTTCCTGATGAAGTAACAATAAGTTCTGTTTTAACCTCAGAATCATCTGGTAAGGATTTTAGGTTTTTAGATGATTTAGATACTGATGGAG
>LUMU01000022.1_pt1 | contig 35071 bp, 33 predicted proteins | sample 729751 | NCBI WGS metagenome assembly LUMU01 (sample SAMN03860300, study PRJNA289734) | marine metagenome | biome: seawater column; feature: ocean; material: water; isolation source: Red Sea water column Station 192 - depth 100m | place: Saudi Arabia: Red Sea | collected 2011-10-15 | depth 100 m
GCCCTCAACTACCTCCTCCAAGGGTCGGCGGCGATCATCGCCAAGAGATGGATGGTCACCATAGACCAGTGCCTACCACCTGATGGACACCAGCTATCCTTCATACATGATGAGCTTAATTATGAATGTTATCCTCGTGATTGTGAAGAGTTAGCTAAATGGCTTGAGCTTGCAGCCACATTTGCAGGCGAACATTACCGCTTAAGATGCCCAATCGCAGCAGAAGCTAAGATTGGTAAGACTTGGGCAGACGTACACTAAAACCACCATGAACATATTAATAGATGCAGACTTCATAGTATACAAATGCTGTGCAGCCTGTGAAACAGAGATAGACTACGGGGAGGATGTTATATTTGTTACATCTAACTTCAGCGATGCTTATAAAGCAGTAACTAATGAGATTCAGAAGATAAGTTCTCAATTTTACAATCTTCATGAACCAATACTGTTCTTTTCGGACACCAAAAATTTTAGGAAAAAAATTTCCCCAGAATATAAAGGTCATCGAAATAGAAAGAAGCCTTGCGGATACAAACGTGTCATATCTAACTTACGTATTCAATACAACGTAATAACAATGAAAGAGTTGGAAGCTGATGATGCCATGGGTATCTACGCTACACAACACCCGGGAAATATTATTGTCTCTCCTGACAAGGATATGAAACAGATACCCGGGAAACTATACAACCTCGATGAAACATTCACGATTACACCAGAAGAAGGTGCTAAGTGGCATCTGATCCAGACCCTAGCAGGTGATCAGACAGATGGCTACAGTGGAGTGCCGGGGATAGGAGTAAAGAGAGCAGAGACTCTATTTAATAAGGAAGGTTACAGCTGGGCTACAGTTGTTAAAGCCTTCACAGATAAAGGACTAACCGAAGAGGATGCTCTGTTGAATGCAAGGCTAGCCCGAATACTTACAATCGAGGACTATGATACCGAACAGCAAGAACCCAAACTCTGGAGCCCCGAAGCTACCTATACCATTAACACTGGAACAGGACTTCAAGATGAGAGTGATTGAAGATAATTTACGTAAGCATTATCATAACAAGGAAGATGTAATCACTGTCTTCCTTGCATTACAACGCCAGAACTTTGCACTGAGCAATGCTCTGAAAGATTTTATAGAAAAAAGTATTATTATTTAACATGTCAGAACTAATCTCCCGCACTGGTCGGGTCCAATCTTGGTTGGATAACCCAGAATCCCGACTACCTGTTTCATGTACAACTTTCGTAGTCGAAGACTCAATGGAAGGTCCGAATGGAATCGAAGCAAGCTGGAGGTTTGCTAGTCATGCACTACGTTTTGGTGCAGGCTGTGCTATCCACCTGTCTAAGCTTAGACCAGCAGGGCATGAAAATGACAAAGGACTGGTTGCTACTGGACCAGTTAGCTTTGGTAAAATATACTCCGCACTTAATGAAACACTCAGACGTGGAGGAGCATACAAGAATGGTGCAATCGTACTGCACCTAGACCTATCACACCCAGATGTGGTAGACTTTATAACCGCAACAAGATCTGAACTACCATGGGTCAAGAGATGTGTAGACATCGACGATGAGATGTGGCAGTTTGCAGATCAAGATACAAAGGATGCCTTAATATATGGAATTAAATCAGGAGATGTCTGGCTCAATAAAATCAGACACGACCCCAATACCGGGGAGCGTATCTATGGAAACGTCTGTCTTGAAGTATACTTGCCCTCACGTGGAACTTGCTTGTTACAGCATGTCAATCTCGGTTCCTGTACTCTCGACAACTTACAAGAGGCTTTCGTACAGGGCATGTCCCAGTTGTGTGATCTCCATGGCCGGACAGGTGTTGGAGAATCTGGAGAATACCTTACCCCAGAAGTGGACAGACAGGTTGGGCTCGGAGTGCTCGGTCTTGCCAACTTCCTCAGAAGACACAACATTACCTACGCCGACTTTGGCGAAGCACTTAGACTCGTTAACCTTGGTCACTCCGCCAGCAATGAAGCAGGGATGGCTGCGTGGGCTTTACAACAAGCTATTTTCGAGGCAGCACAAGTAGCACATAATAATAATATGGTAAGGGCGTTCGCTATTGCACCCACTGCCAGTTGTAGCTATCGCAGTAGAGACCTAGACGGCTTTACATGTGCACCAGAGATAGCACCCCCAATAGCTAGAGCCGTAGATAGAGACTCTGGAACTTTCGGAGTTGAAAGAGTAAGATACGGAGACGTTGAGATAGCAAGTGAAGTAGGATGGGACGCTTACAAGCGTGTAGCAGACGAAATCATGACGATGCTCGATAGGACAGGTTTGCTTCATGGATACAGCTTCAACTCTTGGAGTGATGTTGTAACATATGATGAAGCATTCATAGAGACGTGGCTAAATAGTCCACAGACTTCTCTATACTATTCATTACAAGTGATGGGTGATGTACAGGATAAGTCTGATGCTTATGCAGCATTAGGTGATACTGACATCGAGAGTTACTTGGATGAGATATTAAGTGATAACAAAATAAAGTGCGACTGCGAACAATGAGAAAACATCCCTACACACAACTACTAGAAAGAAAAAGAACATGGACACCAGTCCAACCCACCAAAGGAGTAATTAAAGAAGGTGCTGAAGAAACCATCAAGCGTGCTCTCGCAATACGTCATATGGAGCTACCAGTTGGAGAATTTATTTCACAAGGCTTGGAGCGGACAGTCCCGCAAGCAGCGAGGACACTTCTTGAGTCAAACGTTAAAGACGAGATCAAACATGATCTCGCTTTGGGCTTCATTGTTGACGCCCACGGTGCTGATCCACAGGCCGAACTCGAAGCATTAAGGTTAAGAGATGCTTGGATTACACACCCTGACCACACTATCACAAAGGCACTCGTTGCAGAGCGAGCTATATTCTTTGTTCTACTACCTATGTTTCGCTTTCTTGGTGATGCTGCTCTTAGAACAGTATCAGCTGATATATCCAGAGATGAACAAATCCACGTGGCAACAAATAGTCTTGTATGTCGTGAGTTGGGTCTTGTTCCTAGTCCTTCTTTGGACAAACTTCGGAAAGCAACTATACAATGGGTATTACAACCACTAGGTATAAATACTACCGACAAATATTTGGACAAAAAATTTTGGCTGGATGCGAGTGATCGGTTAATGTATGAGAGCAAAGCCCCAGAATTTTCTGACACACAAGCAGCTCGCATGCCAGCTTTCTTTGAACATGCAAACACCAACCTCCCACAATATGCTTGAGCCCATCATTGGGCCAACACCTGAGTCTCTTCTGAATGAAATGGAAGAGACCTACCCACCTTTTACACCCCACCCAAAACAAGACATCGGTTCGATCATGTATCTAGCCGGTCAACGTTCTGTTGTTGAGTGGTATCGAGAACGATTAACCAAATGACAGAGCATAAATATCACCTAGCTATGCCAAAAGATGTACTTTATCTATGGCAAGACGTAGCACCTTTAATTAATAAAGGTTTAAAACATAGCAGCGGCGAAGCAGACGCTGAAGTATTTTTCCTACCTATATATCAGGGTCAACAACAGTTATGGATAGGATTAGATGGAAATAAAGGTACGATACCGGCTGTAATTGTATCAGAAATATTAAGATATCCATTAAAGACAGCTATGTATATACATATTTGGGCAACCGAATCTGGATATGATTACGACCCTTGGATGGAAGCTTTTGAAGAGATCAAAGATTCTGCACGTGTAAACGGGTGTGACTTTGTAGAAGCAAGAGCTCGTAAAGGTCTAGCTAAAAAACTAACAACCCGAAATGGCTGGACAGAAAAACAAACAGTAATTACAACAACACTATAGAAAAATGGGTAACCCTTTTAAAGCAGCAAAAAATCTAGCAAAAGATCTTACTAGACCTTTCAGACCTAAACCAGCAAAAGTCACTCACCATACAACTAGCGTTACAAACCCTTACAATGATTCGTGGATTCGTGAAAACTTTCAACAGTCCCAAAACCAGTTTGCTCAAGGTCAAAGTCAACTAGACGAGTTAACTAAGTTCATGAATGAACGCAGAGCAGCATTAAAACAACCACAAACTGTGTCTATTGGTGGACAAAATGTCAGACAAGACCAGCTCGGTAATTATTTACAAAGCCAAATAAATACAAGAGCATCAGATTTGTTTGGAAAGTTAGCAGAATACCAAACAGGGGTTAATAGAAGCCTTGGTCAGTTAGGTCAAGAAAGTTCAGCAGCAAGACAAAAACTTATGTCTACATACGATGCTAGATTAGCAGACATAATGTCAGCAGCTGGTCAACAAGATGCTAGATTATCAGCTCTAGGATCAGCAACAGGAGCTAATATGGAAGCTATTAGAGCACAGCAAGAAGCTTTAGCAGCTCAAGGTGAGCGTGCCAGAGCAAGCGAAGCAGCACTTCAAGCACAGATGGCACACGAGGCTGACATCAACAGAGCTGCTCAAGAACAAAATCAACTGACAGCTGGCGTTAAAGCTGATCTTAAACCTGCAAATAGATACAGGTATGGAACAGCTGGAAGTTTTAATCGTGCCGGACTAAGAATATCATCTCTTAATATATAACAATGACAGCTAAAGAACGTTATGATTATTTAGTTAGTGATCGCAGCCAGTTTCTAAACGAAGCAGAGGAAGCAACCAAACTTACCCTACCATATCTTATTAGAGGACACGAAGATCAGTCCAAAGGTATGAAGCAGTTGAAGACACCATGGCAGTCAGTGGGAGCTAAAGGAGTGGTAGCACTAGCATCTAAGCTATCTCTATCACTCGTACCCCCACAGACTAGCTTTTTTAAATTGCAAGTGGATGAGTCACAGCTAGGAGACGTACCTCCTGAGCTAAAATCAGAACTAGACTTATCCTTTTCAAAGGTAGAACGAACCATCCTTGATTCTATTGCAGCATCAGATGATCGTGTAGTAATACACCAAGCATTACAACATCTAGTTGTAGGTGGTAATGCTCTTATCTTTATGGGTAAAACAGGATTGAAACTTTTTCCTCTTAATCGCTACGTATTAGAGCGAGACGGCAATGGAAACGTAATTGAAATAGTCACCAGAGAACGTATAAACAAAAAACTAATAGAGAAATATCTACCTTCCAAGGAGATGCCATTAGTTACATCAGACAAACCAGAAGAACAAGAGTGTGATATATACACACATGTTACACGTGATAACAATAGATTCATCTGGCATCAAGAAGTAGAAGGCCAGATAATTAAAGAGTCAGAGAGTAAAGCTCCTGTCGATAGTACACCATGGATACCGCTACGTTTTAACACAGTAGATGGTGAAGCCTACGGGCGTGGTAGAGTAGGTCAGTTTATTGGAGATCTCAAGTCTCTCGAGGCATTGTCTCAGGCACTTGTAGAAGGCTCGGCAGCAGCTGCTAAAGTTGTTTTCGTAGTATCACCTTCAAGCACAACTAAACCTCAAACACTAGCGACAGCAGGCAACGGAGCAATCGTCCAAGGACGGCCTGACGATATCGGTGTAGTACAGGTAGGAAAGACAGCTGATTTCCAGACTGCCTATCAACTCATGGCTACCCTAGAGAAGAGACTGAACGAAGCATTCCTAATCTTGTCAGTAAGAGACAGTGAAAGGACTACAGCTCAGGAAGTACAAATGACACAGCTCGAGCTGGAGCAACAGCTTGGTGGTCTCTTCGGGTTACTTACAGTTGAGTTCCTAGTACCATATTTAAACAGAAAGCTGAGTGTATTCCAGAAGACAGGTGAGATACCACGTATACCTAAGGGTATGGTTAAGCCTATTATTGTAGCTGGTATTAATGCACTAGGTAGAGGACAAGATGTACAAGCTCTTGGTCAATTCTTACAAACTATTGCACAGACAATGGGACCAGAAGCTATTGCACAGTACATTAATCCTGATGAATTAATCAAACGACTTGCAGCTGCACAAGGTATAGATGTACTAAACCTCGTGAAGAGTATGCAAGAAATCCAAGGGGAACAACAGCAAGCCATGGAACAAGAAGCTGAAATGGAAGCTGTTAAGAACTCACCTCAAATGGTCCAAGCAACTGCTAAGATGGCAGAAACAATGGGACAACAATTACCACCTGACCAACAAGTATAATGGCAGAAACATTAACATACGAAAACACTCAAGAAACTACCACGATAGACAACCTCAACGCAGAGGAACAGGAGTCTCTCAAGGTAGGTGAAGCTATGGAGGAGGCACAAGATAGCCTCCTTGCTGGCAAATATAAAGACGCTCAAGAATTGGAGAAAGCTTATGTCGAACTCCAAAAAAAACTTGGAGAAGGCTCTGAACCTAGCGGAGATACTGAGCAACCTACGGACCAGACCCAAGAAGAAACACAAGATACAGAAGATAAGGACGAAACTAAAGAAGATACTACAGACTTTTCCTTCTTAGATACCTTACAGAATGAAGCTACTAGCGGAGAAGAATACACTAAAGAAACTTTAGATAAGCTATCTACTATGTCTACAGCAGAGATAGCACAGATGCACCTTGAATGGGTACGAGATGCTCAGACTAAATACATACCTAAGCCTCCAGATTTTTCGGACCAAGATGTTCAAGAATTAAAAGGAGTAGTAGGAGGAGATGCTAACTATAAAAATATGATAGACTGGGCTCAAACTAATTTATCTGATAAAGAGATACAGATGTTTGATGCTGTTATGGAAAGAGGAGATTCAGCATCAGCATTCTTTGCAGTTAAATCTTTAGCTTACAGATATAATGATACAATAGGAAAGGATGGAAACATGATAGCAGGCACAGCACCTAAATCAGACGGATCAGTATTCCGTAGTCAGGCTGAAGTAGTTAAAGCTATGAGAGATTCAAGATATGAAAGAGACCCTGCATATAGACAGGACATACAAAATAAACTTGCACGTTCAAACATTAATTTCTAATGGCTATACTCGACAAAAAATTTATTCGAGATCTAAAGATAACGAAAGCTTACGAAAAAGGTAAGCAAGATGCTAACTTAGTTAATCAGTTATTGATCGGAGAGAAACCCGGACAAAGCCCGGGTGATGATAGGACTAAAGATCCTTATGATAAGAACTGGCCGGGCAGAGGTACAGCTCCTAGACCAGAGGACAGACCTAACATACCTACTAAGTTAGCTAATTTAAAATCTTTTCCAGAAGGTGGTTTTACTACAACTAGTGGAGCTTTAATTGATGGAAGAAATGGTAAAGCTTATTATTATATTGACGGAATATTAGTTCCTGATGGTGACTTTGATCCAGATAAACATGGTATGATTATTCCTCTTGCACAGAAGCAGCTACAGATTAACCCTCAGATAGCACACGCTGGCCCGGGTCAATACTACACAGAAGAAGGTGAAGTCACAGACGTAAGCCCTTATACTTTTAATCGTAACACTACTGAACTGGAAGTACCATGGTTAAAAGAACAGTATAAGGAAAATGAACCTGAGTATGAGAAGAAACATATTGAGAATTACCATGATTTAAAAATTAAGAATGTTGGTGATCCTTTAGCTAATCTACCTTACCAAGATGGCCGTGCACCTACCAGACCTTTTTATAATAACCCATACCCCGGTGGTAGACCTGACTTATTTATAAAAACTCGAGATCTTAAGAAAGACGCTTTGGAAAGGTATATACAAAATATAAATATGCCTACATAGTATAGCGGCGACCCGAATCGCATCGTCCTCGCCATATGTATACTACCCAACACGAACTTATGATTACTACCGAATACGGTAAACAAAATATTTTTCCAAACGAACCACCCATACAATTATTACCACAACAAAAACTCATGACACCAGAAGCAGAAAGATTCAATGGCTGGGCAGCAATGCTTGGTTTCGTAGCAGCTGTAGGAGCTTACGCTACAACAGGACAAATCATCCCCGGCGTATTTTAATGAAAAAAATTTTATTACTTGTAGCAGCAGCTGCAATATCCTCACCAGTTTTAGCTGGTCCTTATATTAACTTAGAAACTAAAGCTAAGTATACAGGTACAGATTACAAGTCAAGAGGAACTGACCTACACGTAGGTTACGAAGATAAAGTTAAAGATCTAGCTTGGTATGTCCAAGGTGGTAAGACACTTAACGCTGCTGATGGTTCAGAGTCAGACTCTAACTGGTCTGGTAAAACAGGAGCTAAACTACCTGTAACAGATAAGTTAGGTATTTATGGTGAGTTATCTTTTTCTCAAGTAGACGATGCTGATAACAACTGGGGCACTAAGTTAGGAACTAAGTTTACTTTCTAATTAAATGGCAACTATTCAACTTACTAAACCAACTAACAACTGGGAAAGTTTTTGTGAGTGGGTAACAAGCACAGAGAACCGCCTCTATGTGGGGTGGTTCGGTGTCCTTATGATACCTTGCTTACTAACTGCAACCACTTGTTTTATATTAGCCTTCATCGCAGCACCGCCTGTAGACATAGACGGCATACGTGAGCCTGTTTCCGGCTCCTTATTATATGGGAACAATATTATATCAGGAGCAGTCGTCCCCTCCTCTAACGCAATCGGACTACATTTCTATCCTATATGGGAAGCCGGAACTTTAGACGAATGGTTATATAACGGTGGACCATATCAACTCGTTGTCTTTCACTTCCTTATAGGTGTCGCAGCCTATGCAGGCAGACAGTGGGAACTATCATACAGACTCGGAATGAGACCGTGGATATTTGTTGCTTACACAGCACCTTTATCTGCTGCTCTTGCAGTCTTTCTTGTTTATCCATTTGGTCAGGGTTCATTCTCTGACGGTATGCCTTTAGGAATCAGTGGAACATTCAACTTCATGTTTGTCTTCCAAGCAGAACACAACATCCTTATGCACCCCTTTCATATGCTCGGAGTTGCGGGTGTGTTTGGCGGTGCTTTGTTTGCTGCTATGCACGGAAGCCTTGTTACTTCCTCAATCCTTCGGGAGACCACGGAAGATATCTCACAGAACTATGGCTACAAGTTTGGTCAGGAACAGGAAACTTATAATATAGTAGCTGCTCATGGCTACTTTGGTAGACTTATTTTTCAATATGCTTCTTTTAATAATAGCCGTAGTTTACATTTCTTTCTCGCTACTTGGCCCGTCGTTGGCATATGGCTTACCTCTATGGGAGTCTGCACAATGGCTTTCAACCTCAACGGTTTCAACTTTAACCAATCTATTGTTGACAGTAATGGAAAGATCATTCCTACATGGGCTGATGTATTAAACAGAGCTAACTTAGGCTTTGAAGTAATGCACGAGCGTAACGCTCACAACTTCCCATTAGACTTAGCTGCTATTGACTCAACGTCGGTAGCTCTAACTGCACCAACTATAGGATAATTATGCCAAAAGGTAAAGGTACTTACGGTACTAAAAAAGGGAGACCCCCTAAAAAATAATACCACGTCCGTTCATCGCATTTGCGACGCATGTCATCTAGTCATGGAACGGGGACTAGGTATCGGAGATTACTCATGACAGTAACTTACGTATATCGTGGTATAGAGTACACAAAAACAACCAAGTAATGGAGTACAAACACCAGAGCGAAGGTGGATTTGGCGTTGCTTATCCAGTCCAATTTTCACCTAAGCCAGAAAAAAAGAAAGAAGAAGAAAAAAAATCTGACGCACAGTTAGAGACTCCTTCTTACTAACAGCGTGGGGAGCACCTCAGAGTCGGACTCCCCCGCCCTTGGCATTAGCCCTTACGAGGATACCTTCTGCCGTCTAGACGGTGTGGATAGACACACAAAAAAAACTCGAGAAAAAATTTCAGTACTGAGAACGTAAAACAATACATTCTTATTAGAAATGGCTCATCAGTCAACAGGTAATAATACCTCATTAACCCGTCAGGGTCAATCAAACGCAACAGGCGACGCTAGAGCACTTTATTTAAAGTTGTTCAGTGGAGAGATGTTCAAAGGATTTGAGCACAACGCTATTGCTAGAGACTTGGTGATGAAGAGAACACTCAAGAATGGTAAGTCTTTACAGTTCATCTACACAGGACACACAACCGCTGAGTTCCATGTACCCGGAAGGTCAATACTTGGTAACAGCGACGGTGCACCTCCAGTAGCTGAGAAGACTATCACTGTTGATGATCTTTTAATCTCAAGTGCATTCGTTTATGAACTAGACGAAACATTAGCTCACTACGAGCTTAGAGGAGAGATCTCCAAGAAGATTGGATATGCTCTTGCTCAGAAGTATGACCGCTTAGTATTCAGAGCTATTGCTCGTGGTGCTAGGGCTGCTTCTCCTATCACAAAGTCTAACTTTGTTGAACCCGGTGGAACACAGATCAGAGTTGGTACAAACAACCAAGCATCTGACGCTTATGCTTCCGCTGCATTGATTAACGCATTCTACGATGCTGCTGCTGCTCTTGACGAAAAAGGAGTAAGTACAGATGGTAGAGTTGGTGTTCTAAACCCAAGACAGTACTACGAACTTATACAAGCTGTAGGTTCTAACGGTCTTGTAAACAGAGATGAGCAAGGTGACTCATTACAGAAAGGAAACGGAATCATTGAGATTGCAGGCATCAAAATCTACAAGTCAATGAACATCCCATTCTTTAGTTCTTATGGTACTAAGTATGGTTCTGCTTCCGCTACAAACCCCGGTGTTACATCACCCGGAAACACAGGATCTTTCGTCGGCGAAGCTGTAGAAGATGCTGCTGCTGATGTAACTGGAATCAACAACGAGTATGGTGAAGAGACAGAATTTGCTAACTCTTGTGGACTTATATTCCAGAAGGAAGGAGCTGGCGTTGTAGAAGCTATCGGACCACAGGTTCAGGTAACTTCAGGTGACGTTTCAGTTGTTTACCAAGGTGACGTAATCTTAGGTCGCCTAGCTATGGGTGCTGACTACCTAAACCCTGCTGCATGCGTCGAGCTTATTGCTGGTGCTGCTGTTGGTTCATCAGGTAACGCTGCATTCTAATGCGTACATATACGGAGGGCTTCGGTCCTCCTTTTTTTATTTATAATTATGCCTTTTCCAACCACAAATGCTACAAAAGAACTACCCGCTATAAATCAAATACTATCCACATGTGGGCAGGCTCCTGTAACCACCCTAGATCAAACCAACCCGGACGTTGCGATTGCTTATGATACGTTGTTACAGGTGACTCGTGAAGTTCAAGCTGAAGGCTGGACATTTAACAGTGAGTTTCACTACGAATTTACCCCTGACAATAACAAGGAAGTTTTAATTCCAAACAACATACTACAAATTAAACTATCTAAGAATGCTGCTAACATGCAGTATGATGCTATACGTAGAAACGGTAAGCTATATGATAGAATACATCACAGATATACTTGGGACGATCATCTTGAAGGTCTCGAATGTGATGTCGTATGGGAATTTGATTGGGTAGATATACCAGAACCAATACAAAACAGTATGGTATCAAGAGCAGCTACTATGGTGTCTCAGAGAATTGTAGGAGACCCAACACAGTACGAAATGCTACAACAACAAGAAGCGTACGCTAGAGCACTAGCTATGGAGTACGAAACCAAACAAGGACAGTTTACTATATTTGGACATCCTTATGACAAAACTAATTCCTACCCAGCTTATCAACCCTTTCATGCTTTAATGAGATAATGCCAGCAGTAACTCAACGAATTGACAACTACCTCGGTGGAGTATCTAGACAATCAGACGACAAGAAACTACCCGGTCAAGTCCGAGAGTGTCTAAATGGATACCCTGATCCTACCTTTGGTTTAACTAAAAGATCTGGATTTAAATGGATTAAAAACTTAGGTACAGGTACTACTTATGATGGTGGTAAATGGTTCTATATTGCTAGAACTACTGACGAAAGATATATTGGAGTAATAACTCCTAAACCTAGTAGTGGTTATGGAAGTATAGCTATCTGGAATGTAGATGGTACTGCATGTACTGTCAATATGGATACAAGTACAACTGTAAATGCTGTAAACTATCTTACAGGATCTAGATTAAATTACTCTATACTTACTGTACAAGATACTTCAGTTATTGTAAATAATTTACAGACTGCAAATAAAATACCTGATCCTACATTTATCGAAAAAACTCGAGCTACACTTATATTAAGTGAAACAGCTATAAATTCTACATATAGTGTAACTATAAATGCTGGAGGTGGTGCATCAGACCAGACATTTACTACAACTACAGGTGGTTCTGAAACTTATGATGGATTACTTACAACTTTAAAAAATGGTATTGATGCTTTCAGTGTATCAGGATTAACAGTTACCAAATATCAAGGCACACTTGAATTAAGTAGAGTAGTTAGTGGTACACGTACTGCATTTTCTATTACTGCTAAAGGTGGTGCATTAAACAACAAGCTAACTGTATTCCAAGATCAAGTAGATCACGTAGCACAGTTACCAATGCAATCTTTTCATAATCATGTAGTAAAAGTTATTAATACATCTTCTGATAAAGATACATACTTTGCTAAATTTGTAGCTGATGATGGTGTATCAGGAATTGGATTCTGGGAAGAAACACTTGACCCTAGTAAATCAACAGGTCTAGACGGTGCTACAATGCCTCATGAGTTAGTTAACACAGCTCTTAACCAATTTACATTTAGACAGTTTACATGGGATCCTAGAATTGTAGGAGATGATGTAACAAACTCTCACCCCAGTTTCGTAGGTCATAAAATACAACAAGCATTCTTTCATAACAACAGACTAGGTTTCTTATCTAATGACAATGTGTCTATGAGTCAATCTGCAAAGTATTTTAATTTCTATCATACTTCAGCTCAGATAATTACAGATGCAGACCCTATTGATATCAGCTCTTCTACTGTACGACCAGCTAACTTACACGCTATCGTACCTACAACCCAAGGTCTAGTGCTATTTAGTAAGAGTCAACAGTTCTTATTACGATCAGCAGATAGAGTGTTAACACCTTCAACTACTAACATTACTCCTATATCTAACTATGATGTAGACGAGCATATAGATCCAGTTGATATGGGTACAAACATAAACTTTATTAGTAAGACACCAAGTTACACACGTGTATTTGCGATGCTTACTAGAGGTCAGGATGAGAACCCACAGGTGCTTGACGTAGGACGTGTTGTAAACGAATGGATACCAGACTCTATTGATACTCTTATAGCTAGTCCTCAGAACCAGTTTATAGCTATGTCTGACCAGTCTAGTAATAAGATTTATTTTTATCGTACATATAGTGATGGTAAAGATACACTTGTACAGTCTTGGTTTAACTGGGAATTACCCGGAACAGTACAGTCTATCGCTATCGACACAGATGACTTACTAGCTGTTACAAAACAAGCTAACCAGTTTACATTATCTAAAGTAAGTCTAAGTCAGAGTCCAGAAGACGCTATTATTGTTAATAATGATGGACAAAAGATTAACCCCTGTATTGACTTATATGCTGCACCTACTTCTGTAGCTTATGATAGTACAAATAACTTTTCTAAATGTTATTTACCTTGGAACAATGTTACAGGGTTAACTCCTGTATTAATTATTAAAGGTACTACAGCTACTGGACAGTTTATTGAATCTGGATTTAGTTTAGAACCTACACTTGCATCTGATGGTGGTGGTAATTATTTTAAAGTTAATTTTAAAGATCTTACCAGTGTAGCCAGTGATGTTGTTATAGGATGGAAATATGACTTTGATGTTATATTACCTAAGACTTATTACTTCTTAGATGAGATGAATAAACGATCAGACTTTACAGCTAGTTTAACTATAGCTCGCATGAAATTCATTGTAGGATTATCTGGAATTATGGGTTTCAAGCTTAAGTCTAAAGGAGTACGTCAAGGCTCAAGACAGTATACAGGAGATGGATCTACTACAGCATACAGCTGGAATGAAGAAGATTTATCATATACAGATACAGACCAGATAAAGGTCAAACTAGACGGTGTTGTAACTACAGCTTTTACAGTTACAAACGATACAACAATTACATTTAACTCTGCACCCGGTAATGGTGTGGATATACTTATCTATTTAGATGAGTGGTATAATCTTAATGCTACTATCATAGCTGACCAATACTTAGCAAATGATATTCCTCTTGCAGGCTCTAAGACTTTTTCATTACCAATACATCAAAAAACAGACAACTTCCAATTAAGATTATTTAATGATTCTCCGTACCCTGTAGCATTAAATTCAATGATGTGGGAGGGACATTACTCACCAAGATTTTATAGGAGAACTTAACAAATGATATTACCAATAATAGGTGGAGCTCTTTTAGGAGGATTAGGTGGAGCTGCTGTAGCTTCTGGTGGCTTTGCTTTAGCATCAACATCTGCTTTAGTAGGAGCTGGTATAGGAGCTTCCGTAGGTGGACAGATTCATGGTGGTCAACAAGCTGCCAAATCTGCACGTGAACAAGCCGAGCTATCGAATGATGCCACAGAACGTCGTTATGTTTACGACATGGAAAAGTGGGAACTTGATAAAGAAACTATCATAGCTAACAGAGACTTTGCTATAGAAGAGATAGCTACTAAAGCTCGTAACGAAGGTCGTATTGCTGACTATACTGATGCTATGAATGCTAAGAGATATCAGCGTGATTTACAGATACGTAACAGAGAGCAAGCTTCAAATGAAGCACAATTTCAGAGATCAGAAGACGTCTATACAAAACAATTAAGTCTAAATGCTACTTCTTATCAAACAGGTTATGAAAGTGAAAGAAGAGCTTTAGAAGAAATATATACTGAACAAGCTTTTGATAAACAAGAAGCTTTCCTTGAGTCCTTATTAAAAGAAGGAGAGCTAAGAGCAAGAGGTATGAGTGGACGTACAGCTGCCAAAGGAGGTCAAGTTAATGCTGCTGATTTTGGTCGTCAAATAGCACAGCTTAACGAAGGCTTTGCAAGTGCAGGCAGAAATGCAAGAGCTGTATTTGAAGAACTAGCTACGGACAAAGCTTCAGCAGATTTATCTGCATATGCTTCACGTATGCTTGACCCCGGTTTCTTACCAATGCCACAAGAAGCATTACCTACACCAAGAGCTGAGTTTCTTTATCCAAGAGAACTCGAAGACTTTGACTTTGGACCACAGCCAGTTAGAGGAGCTATGGCTTCTCCGAATGCTGCGGCACAAAGAGTTTGGGGTAGTACAATATCAGGTATTGCTGGTTCAGTCGGTAACATTGCTATGGGGTTCGTTAAAAATTAACAATGGCTAAAATATCAAAATCACGGTATAAGTCCTACGGGCAGAAGCAAAGATTCCAAAATCGAGGTGACGTTCTCAGTGCCTCGATTGACAGAATCAGACAGCAACGTGAAATAGAAATCAATGGCTTAAAAACATTAGCCAATAATGAAGAGAAAAATGCACAACTTCAAATCAGAGGACTTAGAGCTGCTAATGATTCTCAGATTGACAATATAAACAAGATTAATAACTTTGAAAATAAAGTTACTGCAAATAGAGCAAGTGCTATGGAAGTACGTGCTGAGAGAGAAATTGATGCTATCTTAGGACGAGCTAAAGAAGCTGAAAAACAGCAGAAGTTTTATGAAGATTTTGCATCTACTCATTCAGCAAACTATGCTAAACTTGCACAAGGTTTATATGGTCTTGCACGTAAGAAACAAGGTGAGAGACAACTAGATAAACTAGATCCAAACTATATTGTTGAAGCTGGTGAGATCTGGACTAAAAGTGAGAAGTCTATAGAGAAGAACGCTAACACAGAAATAACTAACAGTGATACTAAAACAAATCCTTTAGATCCTGTTACGAAAAAAGAGATAGCTGTTCAAACTCTTAGTAGTAATAGACATTATCATAATGGTGTACTACAGGATGTTAAAAATAGTAGAGCTGCTATTAGTTCAGTAATACAACGTAAAGCTTTTGTTGAAGAAAATGGTGAGAGAAAAAGTTTACTTACTCCATCATTAGCTGTTAAAACTTATAGAGAATATGGCGAGGAAATTCTTAGGCAAACAGGAATACCTCGTCATTCTGCAACTGGTAGAGAGATAATCAAAACACTCGAAACTTGGGGTAGAGATGTAGCGGAAGTTCGTTACAATGCTAACCAAGCATTTACTGACCAAAACTCTATTATTAAAAAAGTAGAAATTATGGCTCATGAGATTAAACAAGCTCATGCAGCTGTTGATGACGAAGCAAAACAAGATCTATGGGATTATGTACAAACTTCCAACCAATCTCTTCACCATATTATACAAGGTGCTATCTATGAATCTAGTGATGGTAAGTTTGGTCTTAAGTCTTGGAATCCTCAGAAAGTAAACGCTGCTATCTTGGAGTATTTACATCCACATTTTAAAGATTTACCAGATGAAGAGCAATATGAAATCTTTGATAACATATTAAACTTTAATGCTGATACAGGTAAACTTACCATGATGGGTAATGAGACTGTAGGTATGCTTACCAGATCTAAAGAGTTACAAGAAAAGTTAGTTGAACTACAAGATCAAGCTAGAAAGCAAAGAGAAACAGATATTCAGAATAAACTGGATTCTGACAGACGGGACAAAGTAGCACCTTTCGATGCTGCTTGGGAAAAAGGAATAAATGGTGATTGGACTGAGTTCAATGCAATAAAAAATGACTACGTAAGAGTTCTTGAATCAGATTTACTTAAGAATACTCCTTATCAAACTGAAGGATATAACCGACTAAACTGGAACCCTAATGATTATGGTGAATTTAACACATATGGGAGTGCTTTAGGAGAGTATGTAGATGGTAATTTAGATACTACTTTAATTATTATATCAAACAATGCTGGTGGTAGAGAGATAGAAAGTGGCTACGCATATGATCCACGATTTAAAAAGATAAATAAAGCTGTACAAGTTATTAATAGTCTTGATGGAGATGTCGGGGCAATAGATAAAGCAGCTCTTGATATATACAAATTGTCTTTTGGCAAGACAGCTTTTAAAGATTCTCTTATAAATGAAGCTGATCGTAGAGTCATTACAGCAATTAAACATCATCTTATGCGAGAAATACTAAATGATGATTCAGATGATCCAGCATTTAAAGTTTTTACAAACGCAAGAAATACAGTTTCAGCTGCTTTTGAACTTGGTATAGAAAAAGAGCAAGGAATATATGCTGCAACTGAAGCATCTAATGCAAACTGGACACCAGCTGTTATAGATGCTAATGGTAAAGTTATAAAGAAAGGAGGTTATGGTGATAAAGGTGAAGGCTCTTCCAGACCATCAGTTTTAAATAATTTCGTTTTTCATAACTTTGATGATAGAATAGACTCTAGTGTAACATTAACTGCAAAGAATATATATGAAGAGTTTATTCAACCAAAATCTGCTAATCTAGCTGGTACTTTATCTAAAGAGTATTTACAACAAAATATTGAAGCTAATCTAAATGGTCCTAATTCTATTTTAAGTATTGATGAAAAAAATTTTATTGCATTAAATGCTTTTAGTGGAGACGCTGATAATAGAGCTATTAATAGTAACTTAAAAGTATTAATAACAATGGCTAGAAAACTAAATCCTAGCTTAACTACAAAAGATGTTATGGATATGGTTGTAAATGGTATAGCTGCTAATCCACAAGGTGGTTACTCTCAATTAGAAGGTAAAACTTACCCGATGGGATTAGATGACATAACTAAAAAATTAACAGGTAAATGTACAAAGAGTAATAGAAATAACTTTGCTCTTTGCTTTAATGCGTTGTTGAAACAAAATGGGGTCGATATCAACAAGCCATCATCAGATCAAATTCTTAACTTATATCAATGAATGAAGAAGAACTACTAGAAGAAGAAGAACAGAATCAGGTAATAGAACCAGAAATAGCTTTTGACTACTCTGATTCAAATGAAGTACAAAATATTACTACTGGTGGTAATTTCAATGCACCTTTTAAATCTAAAATAGGTAACAGTACAGTAGACTTGTCTGATAAAACTAACCAAGATAAAATGCTTGAAGAGTATGATACTTGGTGGAAGCATGGTTTAAACATGGGAATAGTTGCTGAAGATAAGAAAGAAGAACGTAATAAGATGAGAAATGATTGGTATTTAAAGTACCATAACATGGACTACGATACTTATTTAGGTGAAAAACAGAATGAACCTAAAGTAAGTATGTATGGCTCTTCTAATCCTATTGAAATATTAGGTGACACAATAGATGGATTACGTGCCCCCGGTATGGGAGCAGCTGATTTCGTTATGGATGCTGTTGGTCTGATGGGAGAGTGGGGTGACGAATTAGATGATAGATGGGATGCTGCCACAAAGATGGATGATCCTGTACATCAACAGATTCGTACACTTTCTTCTGTTATTATTCCTTCATTGATAACCGGTTATGGTACTGCGTCTTTAATTGGTAAGATACCTAAGATGCCTGCATTAGTAAAAATGTTAACTACTGCTGGTGCTTGGACATTAGAATCTCAAATTGTAAGTGGTATTAGTGATACAAGTGAAGACCATAGTTTGTCTGGTGCACTGGTACAGATGTGGCCCGGGGTCTTTGACGTTGGCGGACGCTTACCATTACCAGAACAGTTCATAACTTACGACGAAGATAGTCCTGAGATTAGACGAGAAAAGAATAGAAAGGAAGCAGCTGTATTATCGTTTGTTTCTACCATAGCTGGTGGTGCATTACAGATGTACAGAGCAAAACTGATGGGTAAAGCTGCACCAGAAAAAATGGAATGGTTCATACCTAAAAATGAAGCAGCAGAACAGTACAAACAAACATCAATGTTTAAAGGTACTGATGAAAATACTTTAATCAAGATACAAGAAATACAAACAGCTTTATCAACTAAGAAGCTCAGTAAACAAAATGAGAATGTTTTAATTAATGAGTTATTAGCTTTAGAAGATGACTTACGTAAGTTTAATACTTTAGATGGTTATGCTGACGAATCTAATATAAAATTAGCTGATGAAATTGAAGCAGCTAAACGAAGAAAGATTAAAAATCCAGATCAGCTTGAGTTAGACTTAGGTATTGATCCTGACCTAGATCCCGGACTTCTAGATCCCGCTTCTAAGACACGCCAGATCCCTCCTAGAGGCAATGTAGCCCGTAATATGGCTGATACTACCGCCATCAAGTTAGGCAACTCTACAGGCGATCCAGCACCTATTATAACAGAGGCTATGAGAGAGAAGGGTATGATGGTAGGTGACAAGTCTCGTGACGTTGTTATGGGTATAGCTGAGTCTGCTAGAATGTCAGGTGATTTTGACGCTATAGTAGATGGTTTTAGATATGATAACCAGCAAATGAACTCAGCAGCTTGGGGTATATTTCAAGATATTATATCTGCGGATAACGTTGAAGACGTAAGAAACTTATTCTTAAGTGATCGAGATGTTAAAAACATACTGTTTGGTACTTTTAAAGTTGACTATGTTAACGAAGAACAAGCTAGAGGTATCGCTTTTGCTATCAAATACCTAACAGACAGATTCCTAGGCTATGATATAGCTACATCATCTGCTCGAGTTATGGATACATTAGGTAGAGAGATTAGTACTTTAGCTGGTGCTATACAAGATTTTGCCCCAGACTGGTTAGATGATGATAGAGTTATAGGTGTCATACTGGACAAACTAAACTATCTTATGAATGAGTATTCATTGAATAAGTATATAGCTGGTTGGTCTTTACGTAATAAAAACTGGTTTAACGAAATACCAGCTGGTGATTTTGACACAGTTATAACACGTATTATAGATGAGTTTACAGTAGCTCAAAACTCTATACATGCTAAGAATAAGAAGTTTCTTCAAACTTTAAAAGGTTTAAAGCAGACTATGCCAGAAGCCCTTGAGCCTATGGTTGATGTGTTTAGAGCTACTGACGGTGACGTTAGTGACTTAGCTAAACTATATAAGTGGACTGAACAACAAGTCACACCTTGGGGTGCTCTTAAGAGTCCTAATCCTAAAGAAATGAATTTATTTGCTAAAGGATTATGGGCTAACCATATGAACTTTATGTTATCAGGAGCAGCACCAATAAATGCTACAGTTGGTAATGCTTATAATATTATAATCAAACCACTAACAAATACTCTAGGTGCTATTCCTTGGGCTATAGCTAGACGTGATGTAGATGCTGTGAAAAGACAAGCTTATTTCTTTGGTGCAGTATTTGAAACAAACAGAAGAGCTTTGAAACATGCGTTTAAGACTATGAAACAAGCTCATAAAGATCCAACAGAATTACTAAAAGCATATAAGAAAGACTTTAAAATTCAAGAAGATAAAGTAGGTAACATACTCAGGAAGATGAAAACTGTCTATGAAAAAGACAATAACGTTGGTATGAATTTTCAGATAGACTTGGCACTTGGATTAAATGACATAGGTCGCATCCCTGCTGCACGTTATGGTAGTACTGGTTTAATGTTTCCTGACGGTTATGCTGCTGATATGATGGGTACATACTCTCGAAGAATGCAAGCTTATGATGAAGTCTTATATGAATATGGTGGTCTTGATATCCCTGATGGTCCAGCTAAACTTTTAGAAGCTGAACGAAGATTAGCTAAGAGTACATTTGACTCTAACGATATTCTTCAAGATCCTATTGCTAAAGCTCTTGCAGGGGAAGTACAGTTAAACTTAGATGATGGTGTTTCAAGGTGGATTAATCAAGCAATTACAGCATATCCAGCTCTTCGTTATCAATTAACATTCCCACGTACACAGGTTAACTGGGTTAAAGCAGCAGCTTCTTGGACTCCTATTAGTCTAATTCCCGGCATGAATAGATATGCTAAAACTATTTATGCAAAAACTGATGAACAGATAGCCGCAGCTCTACTAGAACATGGTATAGATCTAACTAATACTCCAAACGCTAACGTTGTATTTCAACAGTTACAGCACGAGTACACAGGTAGATTAATGTTTACTGGCTTGTTATTTACGAGTGCATACAGCTATGCTATGGCTGGTAACATTAGAGGTAATGGACATTATAACCAAGAAACAAGAAGAAAACATAGAGACTTATATGGCTACCAACCTAAAACTGTTAAGATTGGTGATAAATGGTATAGCTATGAAGGTATACCCGGTGTAGAACAAACCTTAGCTATCTTAGGAGATATGGCATTATACTCTCATCTCTTAGGTCAACCTGTAGTAGAAGATATAGGTGGTAAATTAATGTGGACTCTTATGGCTTCATTTGGTCAGAATACACCTTTAACTAGCATTGAACCTATCATTGCTATTTTAAATGCTGACTTAAGTGGATTCCAAAGATTAGCTGCACAGATTACTAGATCATTCATCCCTATGTCTAGTGCATTAGGTGTCTTATCAAATGCTATTGATGGAGCTCAAAAGGATATTCAAGGAGAATACCTCGAGTATTTAATGAACAAGTTTCCTGTAGCTAAAAACTTCTTACCTGATAGTATTAATCCTTTAGGTGGTGGTAATAATGGTGTACAAGAGCCAGATCCTAACGATCCTTTACAAGCTATAAATTGTGCTATAAATCCATTTGCTGTTTGTGCACAACCCGGTGGAGACATGTCATACAAAACTCAAACTGGAGAAACTGTTACATTTGATGAAACAATGGATTTCTTAAGAATGATTAATTATACAGGTATATCTAGATTAAACATGGATTCTACTGGATCTTATAAGTATGAGACTGTTGAACGTAACAAGATTCTATCTTATATGGCTGAAAGACAACCTTGGCAACGAATAGCTGAGATTATGGTACTACCTGAGACTCGCAGACAAATCAAGGAATTTAGACAGTACAAAGATATGCACATCTTAGGTAAGAATGAAAGAATAGAACTTAAACTAAAACTTTTACCTTTCTTCAGAAAGATTGATAAAATAGTTCGTGAAGAGCAAAAGCTTGCCGAGGATCGTTATAAAATAGGTGAAGATAATATTATAGATCAACAACGAGCTGATTTTGAAATGGAACAAGGTAACATTCAAGGAGCTGCTCAAATAGAAAAGCAAAACTTAGAAACACAAAAACTTTTACAGTACAATAACAACTAATTAATATGGCTGTTACAGAAAATTCGTATACAGGTAATGGGTCTCAGACCAATTACTCTTTTACATTTCCATATCTAAAGTCAACCGACGTACAAGTACAGGTTGACGCAGCCGTGACTACTGCGTGGTCATTTGCCAACGCTACCACGGTACAATTTAATACTGCTCCCGCTAACGGAGCCAAAATCAAAATACTTAGAGATACGAACGTCGATAGTCTAGCAGCCACCTTTTATGCTGGATCTTCAATTAAGTCAGAAGATCTTAATGATAACTATACTCAAAACTTATACAAAACTCAAGAGGTAGGAGCTAGGTTTTTCAGTAACACTGGTGGAACCATGACTGGAGACCTAACTCTTGCAGAGGACGTAGAGATAATTTTTGAGGGTGCTACAGATGACGCACACGAAACTAAGTTAACTGTAGCTGACCCTACAGCAGACAGAACAATTACTTTACCTAACGTAACTGGTACAGTAGTAACAACAGGAGACACAGGCACAGTTGCTACAGGTATGATAGCAGCTGATGCAGTTAACGGAACAAAGATAGCTGATGACTCTATTAACTCAGAGCACTATGTTGATGGTTCTATTGATACTCAGCATATAGCGGACTCACAAATTACAACTGCTAAGATAGCTGACAATAATGTTACAACTGCTAAAATAGTAGATGCAAATATAACAACAGCCAAGATTGCTGGTGATGCAGTTACACAAGCTAAAATACAAGCTGGTGCTGTAGGTAATACTAAACTAGCTAGTGATGCAGTGACTACAGTTAAGATTGCAGACAATCAGATAACTACAGCAAAGATAGCTAATGATGCAGTTACAGCAGATAAGATAGCTAATACTTCAGTTACAGCTGGTTCATATTCTGCTGCTGACATTACAGTTGATGCACAGGGTAGAGTTACAGCTGCATCTAGTGGAGCTATAGCTACAAGTGAAATAACTGACTCAGCAGTTAGTACAGCTAAGTTAGCAAACGATTCTGTTACTACAGCAAAAATAGCTAACGATGCAGTCACAGCAGCTAAGATAGCTACTGATACAATAACACAAGGTGAACTGGCTAACAGCTCAGTCGGCTCAGGTGAACTTGCTTCTAACTCTGTTATAACATCTAAAATTACAGATGCTAACGTAACAACAGTTAAAATTGCAGACTCTAACGTAACACTAGCCAAGTTAGCTAGTGATTTAAAACAGACATCTATATCTAATAGTGATGCTCAGTTACCAACATCTGGAGCTGTTGTCGACTATGTTGCTGCACAGATCGCACCTCTTGGTGGATTAGAAGTTATAGCAACAGATGCAGCATTTCCAAATGCACAGCCTCAAGCTGGTGTAGTAATATCTATAGCAGATGCTGGAGGTTTAGTCGTAAATGGATCTGGTACATCAACTACAGGTAGAACTGTAGGCGGAAGTACAGTAACTATTAATAATATCAACTCTCAATTTAACAACACTACTGTTGATAATGGAGTAGCTATGATGGTTAGTTCTACTGGCTCTGGTCAGATATACAACTATCATAAAGCAACACTTAAAGAAGCTGATTTACTTAGCCTTAGTGGTGATATAAATGATTTTGCTGAAAGATATAGAGTATCTAATACTGCACCTACTTCTTCTTTAGATGAAGGAGACTTGTGGTGGGATAGTGCTACAGATAAACTAAAGGTATATGATGGTTCTTCATGGGACGAAGTAGCATCTAGTGGTGACTTTTATATAAATACAATATCTAGTTATACAGGAACAGGAGGTAATAGTGCAACATTTGACGGAACAGCTTATAGGTTTGTCTTATCAAACCCCGGTTCTTCAGCTCAACAACATGTCGTATCAATCAATGGAGTCATTCAGAAACCTAATTCTGGAACCAGCCAACCCTCAGAGGGATTTGTTATTGATGGTTCTAGTATTATTTTCTCCAATGCTCCTGCTAGCGGCTCTGACTATTTCATCCTCACGCTCGGAACAACAGTAAGTATTGGTACACCAAGTGATGGTACAGTAACAGCTCCTAAGATTGCGAGTGGTGCTGTAACTACAGCTAAGATTGCAGATGATAATGTTACAGCAGCTAAGATATCTAATAACGAGGACTTTACTATTAACAGCGTAACTGTTGGTAAAGGTGCAAACTCTGTTGCTGGTAACACAGTTCTTGGAGAGAGTGCTTTAGATGCTTCTGTTAGTGGAGTTGATAATACAGCCATTGGTAAAAATGCTTTAACAGCATTAACTTCGGGAGCAGATAACACTGGTGTTGGTAAAGCTTCATTAGCTGCTTTGACTACAGGAAGTCATAATACTGCAATCGGAACTGAATCTATGGATGCACTTTCTACAGGTTCACATAATACAGGATTAGGTAAAGCTGCTCTTGGGTCTTTAACTACAGCAGATAACAATACAGCAGTAGGTTCTGGTACTTTAGGTTTAAACACAACTGGAACTAACAATACAGCAGTTGGAAGAAGTGCTTTAGTAGAAAACACAACTGGAGCTTCAAACGTAGCAGTAGGTGCGTATACCTTAGATGCTAACACTACAGCTTCCGATAACACTGCTGTTGGAATGGGTGCATTAGGTTTAAACACAACTGGTGCAAGTAATGTTGCTGTTGGTAGAGGAGCATTAGACTCTAATACTACAGCTTCCAATAATACAGGTCTAGGTAAAGACGCTTTATATGCAAACACAACTGGAGGTACTAATACTGCTGTAGGAAAAGACTCTTTAGCGTCAAATACAACTGCTAGTGCCAATACTGCATGTGGTAAATCAGCATTACAATTAAACACGACAGGGGCAAATAACACTGCTGTAGGTAAAGATGCTCTTTATGCAAACACAACTGGTCTATCAAATACTGCGGTAGGAAAAAATGCTTTAATAGCAGCTACAACAGGAGGATATAATGTCGCCTTAGGTGCTGAAGCATTAGAGACTCAAACTAATGCTAATTATAACGTTGGTATTGGATATAGAGCTTTAAGACATACTACTGCGTCAGACAGTACCGCAGTTGGATATGCAGCATTAAAAGAAAACACAAGTGGAGCAGAAAACGTTGCAGTCGGAAAAAACGCTTTAGCTAATAATACTACAGGAGGTTCTAACAATGCTTTCGGTAGTGGAGCATTAGGTAACAATACTACAGGTAATAATAACACCGCCTTTGGTCATGCAGCTTTAGATGCTGCTGCAACCGCATCACACAATACTGCTGTTGGATATGTAGCCTTAAGTGATAACACCTCTGGAGCATATAACACTGCTGTAGGATCAACAGCTTTAGATGCTAATACTAATGGAGAAGAAAATACAGCAGTTGGTTATAACTCAATGGGAGCTAATACTACTGGAAATAATAATGCAGCCTTTGGTTTTGGAGCATTAAGAACAAATACAACTGGTGGAAGTAACACTGCAATAGGTAAAGTAGCTTTAGCTGCTAACACGTCTGCATCAAATAATACTGCTGTAGGTAGTTCAGCTTTAGCATCAAACACAACTGGAAGTATGAATGTTGCTGTTGGTGTCGAGGCTTTAAGTTCAGTAACTACAGGAGAAAAAAATATAGCTATTGGTTATCGTGCTGGAGAAGCTATTACAGATTCGGAAGATAACGTAGCAGTTGGACAGCAAGCATTAGAAGAAACCACGACTGGTGATAGAAATATAGGTATAGGTACAAGAGCTTTAGATAACAACACGACTGCTAGTGATAATATTGCTATTGGACATGAAGCTTTAAAATCGAACTCAAGTGGAGCCGATAATGTAGCAGTTGGTGGATTTTCCCTAGATTCCAATACGACAGGAACAGATAATGTAGCTGTGGGTAAATCTGCGTTAGGAAAAAACACAACAGCAAGTGATAATACAGCAGTTGGAAGAGAGGCTTTACTGAATTGTACGACAGGAGGTAAAAACTCAGCCGTAGGTAGAGGTGCAATGACTGATTTAACAACTGGAACTGGTAACTGTGCTATTGGAGAAAACGCTGCTGCTGATATAACCTCTGGTGCTAATAATGTAGCCGTTGGAATGGACGCTTTAAGGCTTGTTACTACCTCAAATGGTAATATTGGGATAGGTGAATCTGCTGGTAACAATATAACAACAGGTGCGGGTAATGTTTGTATTGGTACAGGTGCTAGTGCCACATCTGCAACTGCAGCTGGTGAATTTACACTTGGTAGTGTCAATATCAGTACTTTAAGATGTAATACTCAAACAATTAGTTCTCTATCAGATAAAAGAGATAAAACAAATGTTATAGATTTGCCTGAAAGCTTAGATTTTATTAATGCACTAAGACCTGTTAAATTTAAATGGGCTACTAGGGACGGTAATTCAAAAGATGATACTTTTGAACATGGATTTATTGCACAAGATTTACAATCTGCACAAAAAGAAAATGAAGCAGATTATTTGAAATTAGTTATGGATAATAACCCTGATAGATTAGAAGCTAGTTATGGAAAATTAGTGCCAATTCTTGTCAACGCAATAAAAGAATTATCAACAAAAGTCACAGCCTTGGAGGGCAAATAAATGGAAGAAAGAACAACCGATGAAGTAGCAGCTATTTTTAAGGCTGCTGGAGATAGCGTAACAGTTATCAACACCGCTAAGACATCAGATGAAACTACTGATGAATACAACGCCAAAATTAAGAGAAACGTTGAACACCTTGAGATAATCAAGGCATATAAAAAGTTAGATGGAACCACCTCCATCTGGACTTCTGAAAGTTTTACAGCTATAGATAAAGCAGTTGTTGACGGTAAGAAAGTCTACGGAGGCTAATTAATGGCATTAACAAAAGTTGATGATAGGGGTTTAAAGACTCCTATCGACCTCCAAGATAACGAGAAGATCCGCTTGGGAACAGGAAATGATTTAGAAATTTATCATGATGGAACGGACTCGATTCTTAAAGATACAAGAAATTCGGGTAATTTAAGAATACACGCAGATAGTATTGGTTTTAATGATAAAGATGTAAGTGAAACAATGTTGCTTGCAACAGCAGATGGTTCAGTAGATCTATATTACAATGGTAGTAAAAAGTTTGAGACTACTGCTTCGGGTGTAGATGTAACTGGAAACTGCACTATCACTGGTAATTTTAGAGGTAACGATGGCGTAATGTTAAATCTCGGGAATAGTGATGACCTACAGATTTATCATGATGGAGCAGATGACCGTATTGACTCTGGTTCTACAAACAGCATGATAATTGCAAGTAAATATTTGCGATTAATGAATCAAGCTGCTAATGAGACTATGGCAAAGTTTACTGAAAACGGAGCCGTAGAGTTAAATTACGACAACAGTAAAAAGTTTGAGACAACAAGCTCTGGTATTACTGTATCAGGAAGTGATACTACAGGTTCAATAATACAAGGTGATTTTCGATTAAAAACTGCTAGTGGAACACAACATATTGTATATGATGCTAGTAATTCAAGAATAAATTTTGCAGATAGTATTAATGCTACTTTTGGAGATGCAAATGATTTACAAATTTATCATGATGGTACGAACTCCATTATTAAAAACACACAGGAGGATCTATATATAGATTGTCAGAGTGATGATTTAATACTTAAAGCAGCAGATAATATTTTTATACAACCTGATAGTGGTGATAATGGTATAAATATTAATGGTAATGGAGCCGTAGAACTATATTACGATAACAGTAAAAAATTTGAGACTCAAGATACCGGAGCAAAAGTTACTGGCACACTCTCTGTTACTGGTGCAATATATACCGATAATGAGTTTAACATGACTGGTCAAGGTAATAAATTCATTGACACAGCTCATAAAGATCACTATTTATATTTCAGACGAATTAATGACGGAGACGGTGGACACGCTACTCATTGTACTGTAAATAGTTCTGGCGAATGGTCTGCAAATTTTAATGATACTTCTGATGAAAAATTAAAAGAAAATATTACTGCAATATCTGATGGAGCTATTAGTAAAGTTAAACAATTACGCCCAGTAAATTTTGATTGGAAAGAAACAGATAAATCTAATAATGTTAGTGGTTTTATAGCTCAAGAAATTAAAACAGTCTTACCAAATCTTGTATATGGCACTGAGTATGATCCAACAATTGTAGACGAGCAGTCACAACGTATAAAAAGTACAGGATATTCAGTTAACACAATAGGTATCGTTGCACATTTAACTAAAGCCTTACAAGAAGCAATAACAAAAATTGAAACACTAGAAACTAAAGTCGCAGCATTAGAAGCTAAGTAATGGAAGTACCCACCATAGTATTACCTGATGCAGTACAGATAGAGACAGTTGAAATACCTTTACCTACAGCTGACGTACCTTATTATATTCCTATGGTTGTTCCACCCAGCGACCTTAGAGATCAAGAAGCTAAACCCGTCAAGACTGAGGAGAAACCACCCGAACCACCTACCTTAAAAATACCGTTTATTAAACAGCCAATACCACAACCTTCTACGGAAGTTATAGTAGTGGCAGCTACAACAGCAGTTACAGCTGTGGCAGCTACAACGGTTACACAGCCTTTAATTGAATGGCTACGTAAAAAAGTACAAAAATTCCTACAAGATAAGATCGCTAAATGGAGAAAAAACCGGAAGAACAAAAAGGACTCTTCAAACGAATCAAAGAAGGAATAGACGATCATGAAGAACAGATGGTGGTATTGGGGGCGATGGTTCGTCTTGGTGTCGTTATCTGGTCTGGGTTTATCATAACCCTTAATTATGTCGAACTACCCATGGTTAAAAAGAGTCCCGGTGGGGATATAACATTCCCAGCTTCAATATTTACTGGAGCACTCGCCACTTTTGGCTTGTCCACTGGCAATGGTAAGAAACAAGAACAAAAACCTAAGACATGACTAAATGGATAATACTCTTAGCACTGTTGTCACCCACAGCCGCAAGAGCAAACACTGTAACGCCTCAGTTTACAACAGGGTCGATGCAGTCAACAACGACAACAAACCAAACTATAACAGAAACCATAGAACACGATATCAAAGGAGCCGAAGTAACAACATACAGTGGTACAAATATCGAAGTTGGTGGAACTGGTGGAATAGGGGCAACAACAGCAACTTACACACCAGTAGACGATGCAGTGGACTGGGATCTACAGATCACAACCAGAGAAGCAGGCACGATAGAAACAATATCAATCGAAAGAGAGATCGAAACAGATTCTACTACCAATACTTACTCTATCTTCTCGCAATAGCGACACCTGTTTATGCTGAGGATACAAACGTCAGCAATCCTGTAGCTGCTGCTACCGGTAACGTAACTAATCAAGCTGTACAGTTCCAAAACAACGGAGCACAAAGCAGGCAGTATTTTGGTCCTAATATAAGCTGTAATGGAAGTACAATGACATTCCAGCCTTTTTATATGGGTAATCATACCAAACCACTGGATGAGTTTATGCAGCCTACAAGTTACACGTTAGCTGAGAACTGGGGATTTCAAATTAACTTTATGATTCCTCTAGATAAGTCAGGCTATCAACAATGCAAAGATATAGCAAAACGGTATGAAGAAAAGATGAGGCTTGAGTATGAACTTACAAGAGCCCATAAGTGTGCAGACTTACAAAAGAAAGGCTTTCAGATACGACCTAATACAGATATGTATATTCTGTGTCAGGATATAGTACCTATAGTCAAAGTCAAGCCACCTAAAAAAGAAAAGAAATTTAAATTATTCTAATGAGTACATTCACAGATGCACATAAAACAGGTCAGCCACCTTTAGATGGTCCTAATGATCTGAAACCAGAAGTTAAGACTTCTTTCCTTATAGAAAAAGAAGGAAAACCAAAAACTAAAAAAACAACTAAGAAAAAACAAATCGTAACACCCGGAGAAGAGTAATGTTAGCATTAATTAAACCACTTGTACTAACAAGCTTGAAAAGCCCTAAGTTTAAGAAGTTTGTTGTTGACCTACTAGAAAAGCTAGTTGAGTCTACAGATAATGACTTAGATGACAGAGCACTACAAATCGTTAAAAAAGGACTAGACATCGAATGACTTGGAGACCAACTCCCCCAAACCCCGCCGTTATTTCTGACGGCTTTAAAGAAATAGGTGCAGCGTATAAAGCGTCTGTTACCGATAATGACAGTTCAGCATCCCCAGCAAGAACCTCTGGTAGTATTACTGTAGATTCTGATTATAAATGTATTGATTTAACAAATGATGGAAATAGTGCTGTATTATTTAGAATAGGTAATGCTACAAATAATGTGAGTCGTTCAACTTTTGATGGAGTTTTACCCACTGGCGAAAATGGAGGAGGAAAACGTATTAGATTACCTGCAGGGTTTGATGCTGCCCAAAACCGAATCAGTTTTATTACAGTTGCCACAGGTGCATCAGTTTCAGCGACTGTATATGTAACTGCATATAAAGAACTATCATGAGCGAAACAAGAGTAATACCTAAGAAGGCCGGCGAGGAAAGCTTTAACGAGCTTCACTACCTTGTAACTGAAGAGTTCTTACGTTTAATAAAGAACGGAGAAGCAAAGACTCAAGATTTAAAAGCAGCGTGTGATTGGCTTAAGACTAACGACATTACAGGTGTTGCTCTTGAGGGCAGTCCACTTGACAAACTAGCTTCAATTATACCGAAGGTAGATCCAGAATTAGTAAAGAGCAGACTCTATGGGAAGACCCGGACCTAAACTTAGCAAGAATCCCGGTAAGACAGCAAAGTACTACCGAAGCAATCCAGAAGCTAGGAAGAAACACAACGAAACAAATAAAAAGATTAACAACACAGATGCTAAACGAACATACAGGCGTGATTTAATGCGTATACGTAGGAAGCGTAAAGTTAGCCCACATGTGGATTTATCACATCAACCTGACGGCAGTGTTAAGCCTGAGTCAAGAAAAACAAACCGTGGAAGAGGCGGAGCAAGCAGACGTTAATCTATGACACCATTACTACCAAAACCTGATTACTATTTACACAATTTAATAACGATGACAAGTTCAGAATCTAAAAGGCTCTGGAGAAGAGCTATCAAAGAGCACTTTAATTGTCAATGCGTTTATTGCGGAAAAACTTATGAATTACAACAACTTACTATTGACCATGTACACCCTAAATGTAAAGGGGGTAAAGACGTTGCAACGAATGTTGTATCCTGTTGTCAACGATGTAATCAGGACAAAGGTAGCAACCACTGGCTCGAGTGGATGAGAAATAGATTTGGAATGACAGATCGAGAGCATGTAATCCTATCACATATTAATTGATGGAAAAAGAAATAGATTATGAGAAAATTATAGATGACGAGTATCAGTTTCCTGTCTTTAGTGAAGATCCTACAGAACAAAACAGATTAAATGTGAGACATGCTCTTAAAAAAGCTCAATCAGGTATGCAGTTATCTGATGCAGACTCTCAATTATTAATAAATAACGGTTTAGATGATTTTGTTAGAGGTGGTCAGACACAGGCAGCTGGAGTAGATGCTATGCTTTTAGCTGCACCTTTTCTAGCTAAACCAGCTATATTAGGTGGTGCGATAACTGGAGTCGGAAACCTTATTAAAAAGTATCCAATGAAGTCCCTAGAAGTAGGTTTGACTGGACTTGGGGCTGCTGATTATAAAGATAACCCACAAGATTTAGTATTAGAAACTTTAGGAATGAAGACTGATACTATGTTTACTGGTGGAAAAACACCGTCACCATTTAATCCTATAGCAACTAAAAAGCTAACTGAAATAATTGATGATGTATTTAGTCAGTCACCTTTTGCTCAGACTGCGGATGGTATAAACATACCTTTCTTTATGTCTAAATCAGATGAGGCAAAAGGTATATCTAAAAAAGGATTTAACCCTAATATAACTAAGAAAAATCTTGAATTATTTAATCAAATAGGTTGGACTGATACAGCTAAATTAGATATACAAGACATGTTATATGGTATTGATGATGCTGGAAAACCTTTAATGAGTCAGTATAAACGTAGAGTTTTAAAAGCTGGAATAGGTGATGAAACTTTTAACTGGAGTGCTTTTACTAAAAATAGAGATGAAGTTGTTAAAGATTTTTTAGATGGTTTACAAGATCTAAACATTGATCCTAAAACTATTCACGGACATCACATATCAGCATTACGTATTACATCTTCTTTATTTGATGGGCTATCACCAATACAACGTAAGAAACTGATAAAAATATTTCAACGAGAAGGTTTGCAATTAGGTAATCACCCAGATAACTTAATGGCTTTACACAAAAGTACACACTTAGATGTAGTACACCCTTTCTTAGAACAACAGATAGGTAAATATGGTCAGCTATTAATTGATCCAGCAAAGATCAAGAAAATGAATCCTAGGCAAAGAGAAGGGTTAGTTAAAAAGTTTGCTAAAATTATTAAACGATCAGAAGAAATTGCAATGGAAAACACTCGAACATGGTTAGATGATGCTTTTGAAGGTCTGAGTCCAGACGCAGCTTTTGATGCTCGAATGGATATGTTAAATAAAGCGTTTGCTGACGATATAGCATTTAGAGAGCAACTTTTAAAAAGTGTTAAGTCAGAAGAACCTTTATTACCATACCAAGCTGAAGATGTAGAGATTCCTGTTACACCGAAAGCTAAGAAGAAACGGGTAACTTCTAAAGCTACTAAGTTTAAGAATTTATTAAAGAGGATCAAAACAAACAACCCTTCTTGGAAACAAATGACAATTTGGGAACTTAGTGATGATGCGTTAGATGCTTACAGAGAACTTTTTTAAAATATGACGGATAATGAAATAGTAACCTCTCTAAAAGAAGATTTTAAGCTGTTCCTACAAGCATTGTGGGATCAGTTAGGTCTTCCTTCACCTACTAGAGCTCAGTACGCTATTGCGGACTACTTACAGAACGGACCTAAGCGTTTACAGATACAAGCCTTCCGAGGAGTAGGAAAGTCTTGGATTACAGGTGCATTTGTACTCTGGACGCTTTTTAACGACAATGAAAGGAAAATAATGATTATATCTGCATCTAAAGAACGTGCAGATAACATGTCCATCTTTTTACAAAAAATTATCATTGAAACACCATGGCTAAGTCATCTACAACCGAAATCGGACGATTCTCGTTGGAGTCGCATCAGCTTCGACGTAAACTGTTCACCACACCAAGCTCCCAGCGTAAAGTCGGTGGGAATCACTGGACAGCTAACCGGAAGCCGAGCAGATCTCATGATTTTAGACGACGTAGAGGTTCCGGGCAACAGTATGACGGAGCTTATGCGTGAGAAGTTACTTCAACTCTGCACAGAAGCCGAAGCAATCCTTACGCCGAAAGACGATAGCCGTATTATGTATCTCGGGACTCCTCAGACTACTTTTACTATTTATCGTAAGCTGGCAGAGCGGAGCTATCGACCATTTGTTTGGCCGTCAAGATATCCAAGAAAAGGAAAGCTTAGTCAATACGAAGGACTCCTAGCACCACAGATCCAAGAAGATCTGGATATGGGAGCTGATGAGTGGAGTGTAACAGATCCGGATAGATTTAGCGAAGAAGACCTCATAGAAAGAGAAGCAGCTATGGGTCGGAGCAACTACATGCTTCAATTTCAACTAGACACAAGCTTAAGTGATGCAGAGAAATTCCCTCTTAAAATGGCTGACCTTGTGGTTACTAGCGTCAATCCTACTACTGCTCCTGATAACGTGGTCTGGTGTTCAGATCCAGCAAATGTTATAAAGGATGCACCAACTGTAGGCTTACCCGGGGACTATTTCTACAGTCCTATGCAACTACAGGGAGAATGGGGTCCATATGACGAAACAATATGCAGTGTAGACCCCTCTGGAAGGGGTACAGACGAGACTGCAGCAGCCTTCTTATCTCAACGTAATGGTTTTCTATATCTACACGAAATGAGAGCCTACAGAGACGGCTACAGCGACGATACACTACTCAACATACTCCGTGGTTGTCGCAAATACAAGGTAACTAAACTTGTAATAGAGACAAACTTTGGAGATGGTATAGTAAGTGAACTTTTTAAGAAACATATTCAACAGACGGGACAATTCATTGACATTGAGGAGATTAGAGCGAATGTCAGGAAAGAGGATCGGATTATTGATGCTCTTGAACCTGTCCTTAACCAGCATCGCCTTGTTGTTGATCGTGGGGTTATCGACTGGGACTATAGGAGTAACAAAGACGCTCCGCCTGAGAGTAGACTCCTCTACATGCTCTTCTATCAGATGAGTAGGATGTGTCGGGAGAAAGGTGCAGTAAAGCACGACGATAGGTTGGATACACTTGCACAAGGTGTAAAATACTTTACCGATGCGATGTCTATTAATGCTCATGATCAAATAAAACAAAGAAAAAGGGACGAATGGAACAGTTTACTGGATGATTTCCTTACATCTCCCACCAGATCTGCTAATCATATCGTAATGGGTATGAATAAGGAGCAGAGAGACCAAGCAAGGGGTCTAGAAGGCAATTCAAGCGTACCTACATGGGTATAAAAACCGATCCCTCACGTATACAGGGGGAGAGAAGGGTGGACTCGACCCCTATGAGGGAGACTAACATCTCCCTCTACACTAATACCGGTTATCATATGAGTTGATAACTCTTAATACACCTACTCCCAACCACAGTTTTACAGTATTATACAGGAATATACAGACTGTAAGCCGTGAATTTTAGCATAAATTTGAGAGGTGGTATTGCGATCAGGCCAGTGACACATTCCCCCCATACGGTATAGTTTTTACTGATTATTACTGATTAGTTCTGATTATTTTTACTTTGTTATACTGAATTATTCTTATTAC
>LUMU01000023.1_pt1 | contig 34844 bp, 57 predicted proteins | sample 729751 | NCBI WGS metagenome assembly LUMU01 (sample SAMN03860300, study PRJNA289734) | marine metagenome | biome: seawater column; feature: ocean; material: water; isolation source: Red Sea water column Station 192 - depth 100m | place: Saudi Arabia: Red Sea | collected 2011-10-15 | depth 100 m
GATGAGCAGAAAATGATGGTAAATCACATTAATGATTTGCAAAACAAACAGAACACGAATCAGTTTATGGCTGACCAGTTAGCTGTTGGTAAGGAAGCATTTATTAATTTGCTCCGTGCATCATTGGAAGCACCTGAAGAAGAGGTCGAAGTAGTAGAATGATTGTAAGGCGATGCGCTCATGATCACGATGTGGTGATACATAAGAATAATAAACCAGGAATGACCAAGGCAATAAAACTGGCAAATGGTGAAATGAGTACTATTGTTTATCCTAGTGCTGCAAAAGATTATTTTCTTTGGGTGGATGGAGAGATAATCAAACGATCCGACTCATTTGTTACTATTGAAAATGCTTTTGTATCTGAATGCAAAAAAAAGCATGATAACGGCCATGGGCGCATCGACATGTTTAAACATAAAATAATTAATAACAAAGTTGTTTCTAGATGAATAGTCCTTTATCAAGATTAGTATCATGGCAATTAAGTACTGGTCAATTAGATGGGTGGACCAGTTATCACATTGCAGCAGGTGCTTTTTTATGCAAGATTTTTCAATGGTTGAATTGGAGTGATTTCTGGTGTGTGATGGGTGTATTTATTATTGGTGTGCTATGGGAAATATTTGAATGGGTCATTGAGGATTGGAGACCATACGGTTCTAAGCGCAGATGGGCATATAATACAGCATCAGACCTATTTGTTGAAACAGCAATTGCTTGGTGGATGGTATTATGAATATAGAATATGAGATCAATTATGAAATATCGACATCTTATAATATTTCTTTTAGTTATATTTATATTGACAGGTTGTGATTCTGGATGGTCAGTCTGTGGTTGGGAAGTTAAATGAGCAAACCATTGAATGATGAATTACAGATACATATATCAGTTAAGTGGGCAGTGCAGATACTTTTCCTGGTCTTTACCTTAACTGGCGCATGGTACACATTAAATGCGAATATCAATGATAATACTAAAGAAATAGAACATATTAAAGAAGCGTTGATAGAGTTTGAACAAGCTTTGGATGAACGAATGGAACCGCTTGAAAACGAACGCGAACAAAGATTAACAGAAATGAATAAAAGTTTACTAGATAAAGTATTAGGAAAGAATGACTGATGGACTGGATGGCTGCGTATCAAGAAGGTGGAATGGTACTTGTGGTGGGTATGATGTTTGTGTACTTAGTGGTGTCAATGAGTAAAAAGAATGAAACACAACAAGAGACCTTAGAGAATTTGAAAATTGAGAACAAAGGTCAAAGTGAAACCTTGGAAAACATGGAAGGCATGGTAATAAAGCTGATCAATAGATGGAATCAATCTGATGATAAGTTGGATCGCAAGTTTGATGCGATCACAAAAGAGATCAATGACCTAGATAATCAGATATCAGAGGTCAAAGGTAGTTTAAGTAGAATTAATGGGCGGCATTAAGGTTGATATGAAATTTGTATTTAATGTCATCAGCCTATTAGGAGCAGTTGGTTGGGGATGGTATCAGATGGAACTGCGCGTTACTGCATTAGAAATGAAAATTGAACACAATGAAAAAATGGCACTACTTAGAGATGAGATACAAGGATTAAAGGCAAATGGACAGTTTAAAGATAGCGGCAATTAGTTTTAGTAATTACGCAATAGGATTGACGCAAATACATGAATTATTACAGGTTATTGTGGCATTGTTGTCAATTATTTTATTACTTATGAATATAAAAAAAGGAAAAAAGAATGGACATTAAATCAATGCTAGTGAAGCTTGCAGAGCAGCAAGCAGAAAAAATGCAAGAGGAAGCTGTAAAGCATCTTGGCTCTGAGGAAATGACAGAAAAGATAGCAAGTGCTATTAATAAACGAATTGACATACCATTCGTATCTGAAGATAAAGAACAGATCTTTTTTGAAAAGGTTGTTGATGTAGTAACAGATATTTTAGAAGGCGTATTCAAAGGAAAATAATGGCAGTACCTGCGCGAGTAAGATCAACAATGCGTAGGCTTGGCCTGCGCGGAGTGAATAAGCCAAAGAGAACTCCAGGTCATAAGACAAAATCACATGTGGTCATGGCTAGTTCTGGTGGTACATATAAACTGATACGCTTTGGTCAGCAAGGCGTGCGTGGTGCAGGTAAGAATCCTAAGAGTAAAGCGCAAAAAGCAAGAAGACGTGCATATTATGCGCGCCATGGAAGAACAAAGAACAAATTATCTGCTCGATATTGGGCAAATAAAACTAAATGGTAAAGGAGTAATCATGCCTAAAGGAAAAGGAACATACGGATCAAAAGTTGGTAGACCAAAAAAGAAGAAAAAAAGCAAGATGACTCGTAAACGCAAATGATAAACCCAGATCAAATGAAAGGACTCATCAAGCGTGTCTTGCAGAAGATAGACCTATATTCTTCTGAAGCAGCAGAGTTCATTTATAATATAGGTTTGGTAGAGTCTAAATATATTTATTTGGAGCAGATCAAAGGACCAGCGCGAGGTGTTTATCAGTGTGAACCTTGGGTTGCGGTAGATATTATTGAAAACTACTTGCAGTATCGACAAGACCTAATGAAGTCTGTTGCCAGTGCATGTTATTTAGATTGGTCATATTTTACTGCGCCAAAAGAAAAGGACTGGGAGTATATTCTGACCACCAACATAGCAGCGCAGATCGTATTTTGCAGGTTGCATTTGCGCAGGATACCAAAGAGACTACCTAGAACACTAGAAGACCAGGCCAAACAATGGAAACAATATTACAATACTGCAAAGGGCAAAGGTACTCCAGAGAAATATTGTGAAATAGTGCAAAAATATGGATGAAGCAGAAAGAATAGATAATTTGATCACGTTAATGAGCGAATTAAAAGCATTAGCACATACATTAGATGACCCGCGTACTGATATTGATATTGCGATCGGTACAATGATAGCATTGATCATATGCGCTGATATACCTGATGTAACCATTTTACCTACTAGTAGTAATATAAATGAGATAGCACAAGCATGAGTTACCAAGAAGCATTCTGCAATACAACCACAGATCTACAAGCATGTGTCAGTGATATTGATCGCTATGATCGCAAAAGAGTATTGATGAGTAATTTCATTACTACCGACACAAGCAACCTCTATCAATTGTTAAATACAGGTCACGTAGAACAGCTATATCGCGATGGTATTGAAATGACCGCTGTTACGGATACACCTAACGCGGATAATGAATATAATTACTCTACTACTACTGATAGTTTTCAGTTCTTTTTATCCTCGTCATCGGTCAATGCATTGAATAGCAGTGTATTTGAAGCAGGTGAAGATTGGAATACATTAAAGACCAGGGTGACCAAAGAACAAGCAGATCATATCAGAAGCTTTTTAAATCGTCCTATTTATAAAAGAGGTAACTCTAATTATCAAGGCGCAGCAGACAGACCATATGATTTTATTGTGATCCGTTGTAACGCATTATTGGCCTGCGCTGACCTAGTGCGCAGCCAAGACCCAGAGAAAGCAGATGAGCTTGAAGAACGTGTTCTAGGTGAGGAAGGATTACTCACAAAATTAAAAAAACGTGATTATGTGATGTGGAATGAGACATCATTTCGCAGTGAATCTGGTGTCATAAGAGAAATTAGCGTCAATGGTTCCACTACTGGCTATATTGAGGATGTAAAATTGATTGGTCCACCTAGCACAGATTATGATGAGGTGCGTATAGTAATTAGTACCGCAGGAACATTTTCTCCTGGAACTGCAAGCACTGTTAAGTATGATGTCTTTACGAAAGACGATACTGGTTTACGTAGACATAAATCAGTAGATGCGGAAGTAATGAATGGAGATTATCAATCACTTGCATATGGCGCACTAATAAGATTCCAAGCTGGTGTTTATACAGTCAATGATGAGTGGTCTGTTACTTTTCAATCAGATGAAGTACAAATGGGAACTGTGCGCAGTGGGCAGATTTATAGATAATGGCAATTACATTTACCAACGTCATTTATGATAGAGTCATTGACAATCTTCATAGCATCATTGCAAATGAATTTGGGATTCAGATATTTTATGATGAGCATCAAGGTAATCAGAGTTTTTTACTTCAACCAATTTCAGATGAGCTTAATGAACAGCTCACAACTGGCAGTGTGCGTGATTACACCATTTCGATCAGCTACCAAGTTGATCTCGCAGGTAATTATACCAAGGAAAGTTTTAAGCAGGTCTCATTAGTAGCAGAGCGCATGAAGAGACTAATATATAATAATCGAAACTACAGTGTATCGGGAACTAGGCAATTTTACAATGCTGTCATCGACTCCACTGTATATGAGCGTGATGAGGATAATACAGACCTATTACGCGCAAACATGACCGCTGTCGTATCAGCAATGGAGATAATAGCATGAGGTACAAAGCAAAAGAATCATATTTTAAATTAAAAGATGATGAGAATTTGTGCATTAATAAACATAAACATTTAATGCTAGGACTATCTGTAGAGATAACATCTTTACCTAAAGCACTGGAAAAACATTTGGAAATCGCAGAACCAAAAAAGAAATCAAAGGAAGATAAGTAATGGCTGAAACTAATTTTCAATCACGATCAGACATATCTGTTGGCATTGGCAGTAAAGGCAGTAATGTTAATTTAGGTACAGCACACGCAAATAGCGATACTTGGGATTTTCTACAAGTAACAGATTTTACAATTCAGCACGCAGGTGCTACATTGGATGTTGCTCCACATAAAAGTGGAATATATGGACAATTAGAAAGTCAAGGTCAACATCGACCTGATACTATGATGTATGAAGTAACATTGACCATGCGCGGTACTCCTAGAGCAGTGTTATTATCATGTAATAGTTTATTTGGTGATAACTCAAGCGAAGCATCGTTAACACCAGCATCAAGTACTGGTACAATGAAACATAACACTGGAACACAGACCGCAGCCACTTTATTATTTAAGAATGGTGGTTCTGATGCAACTAATATTTCTTCAGTAATGGTAGGATGTTATTGTACATCAATGACCATGCGTGAGGATGTCGGTACAAATGGTGGTGAAATGGTAGTAGAAACAACATTTGTAACTGGATATAGACCAATAGAGAATACATTAGCAGCCAATACCGAAACGCCTGACACTGGCGCACCAAAGAATATTTTTTCACTTGCAACTCAAACAATAGACAGTCAACCATTAGTATTGAACTCTTGGGAGATCACTATTGCAAGACCACTGGCAAGAGTTGGTTATATTGATACAACCGATTATAATCCATATGGCTATGTTCAAACTGGTCCATATGAAGTCACTGGTAACCTGCTGACCAAGCGAGATGATACGATAGAGGATATTGCAGACAAATTAAAAGGCGATAGTGCTGGTATAGCGATATCTATTGCGGAATCAGGCGGTTTTACAATTGCAATACCTGACGCAATGATAGATAATTCACAACCAGAGAATGGTGACTATATGTTGCAAAGTATTCCATTTAGAGCATTTGCGGCAAGCGAAACCGCACAGATCATAGGAATCACGATCTCCTAATACACGCCATTTTCATCTTAGGATGAAACATGAAAGTAAAAACCGAGCATGGAACATTTGATGTTCCCAATATAACCTTTAAAGCGCGTAGAGAGTTACATAAGTTAGAGGTAAAAGCGATCACAAAAGAAGGTGACATAGATACCGCTAAATTCTTTGATGTACTTGATTGGATAACGAACTACGCATTTACCGATCCAGAAAGGTCGTTAGGTAAGTTTGATGATAATATCATTGATGAGATTCTAATGACCGTTTATAATACTTATAAGGATGTAGATCAAAAAAAGTCATAATGCACCGCGTTGCGATGTGGATGAGCTATAAAAGCCAGCCTAGTCGCAACCTGCATTTTCCATACCAGGCGCAGTCTCCCACGTTAAAGAAGACCATTACTTATGATGAAAATGAGTTATGGGCAGAGATAGAGCGCATCATAAATAATGATATGGATGGAAAATTTACGCTTGGTGCTGCGTTATATCATTCATTAGTATTCTGTGCCGACTCAACGTACTTTTTAACGCCTGAGACCATATTTGCGCTTGAGGAGTATATGGTAATGAAGCGATTCAATCTTTCATTCGCAAATACTATTGACGATGCAGACTATCATCGTTTAGTCATCTTTTCGGCTATAGATGAAGAATTTAATGCACTCCAACAAGAAGATATAAAGAAACAAAATGGCTGAAAAAAGATTTATAATTGAAGTACGCAGTAAAGGTTTTTCCCGCGCTACTCGTGATTTTAAGACCTTAGAGAAAAATACGAAATCATATGAAAAAGCAACAGATAGAATGCGTGGCTCTACCAATGGTCTGCAAGGTGCGATAGGTTCGTTAAGGAATCGTATTCTAGTATATACTTTCGCTATAGGTGGCGCGGTTACCGCAATGAATAAATTTGTGAGTGCTGCATCAGGATTTCAAGATGTAAAAACTAGGCTTGTTGGATTGACTGGCAGTGTAGATGAAGCAAGTAAAGCATTTGAGGTATTTAACCAAGTCGCTGCGACTACACCATTTCAGTTACAAGATGTTGTAAACGCAGGTGCGCAGTTAGAAGCGTTTGGCGTGGATTCAAAAGCCACATTATCTGCGGTAACAGACCTTGCGGCATTTATGGGTACAAGTGCTACAGAAGCAGCTAGTGCATTAGGTCGTGCATTTGCGGGGGGTGCAGGTGCGGCTGACATTTTGCGTGAGAGAGGTATATTACAATTAATTAAAGATTCGCAAGGTATTCAAGACCTAACAGACCTTACTCTACCTCAGTTCAGAAAGGCATTGCTTAGTGCGATGATCGATCCTGTAGCAGGTATTGAAGGTAGTGCGGATAGATTATCTAAAACCTTTACTGGCGCAGTCTCTAATATGAATGATGCTGTTACAAGATTTGCGGCAAAGATAGGCGATATGATGATCCCATCACTTACTAGCGCAGCACAGGCCACAGAAACATTTTTTAGAACCATAGATGTACAAAGATTATTCCAAATGGGTACTGCAATGACATTAGTCACAGGTGCATTGGTGGCATATAGAAATCGAATGATCGCTGTAAATGCAGTAACTGCATTATTTGCATTAAAACTAAAAACAATAGTTATTGCATTTGGCGCATTGGTTGCGGCATTCTCTTTAGATAAATTCTTGCAAATGCAAAATGCATTTAAAGGTCTTAACAATACAACCAAATCATTAACAGGAAATACAAATAAACTAACTAATGCGACTCAAAATTATATTAATACGCTGAATAATTCGACATCCGCTTTAATGATCAATGCAGAAGCGCAAGAGCGCATTGATACACTTATGGCAGACACAGTGCTTTTAACCATGCAAAATAACGATGTAGATACAAAGCGTATTAAGATAGCGCAGGCTATCTTTAGAGCAGAGCAGAATCTAAGTGATGCAATGAAAGGTAAGTTGGTGTTTGATCGTGAAGCAGCGGTAATGGGAGAATTAGTTATTAATGCGAGCGGATTAAAAACCGAAGCTGAAATAAAAGAAGCAGAAGCAATTATGCGTAAAACACAAGCGCAAGTAGATGCGATCAATAAAGGAAATGAGGTTATCAGTGTCAATAGTAAAATAACAGGTTCTTTACAGCAAATGACCAATGCAATGAGAAGAATGAGTGAAGGAACAATGAACACAAAGCAGGCACTAGGAGCATTTTTACGTATTGCAGCGCAACTAATGGCGATCAGCGATCCTACGGGTGGTGCATTATTATCAGTAGGTGCTGGTTTCTTTGCTCACACAGGTGGTTTAGTACGCAATAATGGTATCCAAAGATTTGCTCAAGGTGGTGTGGTGCAAGGCCAAGACAATGTACCTATCATGGCGCAAGCGGGAGAATTTGTAATGCGCAGGGAAGCGGTACAAAATATTGGCGTACAGAATCTTGCGCAGATGAATCGTACTGGCGATGCAGGTGGCGTAACGGTCAATATATCAGCACCACTAGTAGATGAAACAGTGATAGACCATATCATTCCTGCTATTAATAAGGCTACAAATCGGAATCTTGCGTGAGTCTTACCTTACCAGCAGTATATAGCGCAGCAGCGAAATCAACAAATATTGTAGAAAATTGGATCGTACAATTATACTATGGAGATGAAAGTAGTTTTACACCGATCGCGTTAAGTGATACAACAGTTGGAAATGTATTTTATCATGGTATAATTACCAATACTAATCTTACCATACGTAGTTCCATTGACCTTGCTCGTTCTCAGGCTAAAACAGGTAATATAAGATTAGAACTTGTAAATTTTACCTATAAAGGTGATGACTTTTCCGCAGAATTATTTGGTGGTTCTAATCGCTATTTAAATCGAACGGTTAAGATATATAGTCAGTTAAATAACAATGGCACACTGTCTAATTGTTTACAAATATATAATGGTCGTTTAGTAGACCTAACTCATAATAACGACACGATCAGTTTGATGATCAATGAGCGATCGCCTTGGGATTATATTGAGATACCACAGACCAAAGCAAGCGACACGAATAAATACTTTCCAGTGTCTTATGGTAATTATACTGCAAATAGTACGACTCGTGATTATCGAGTAAATAAAACTATGTTTCCAATACCAATAAACGAAATTCGTGGTGATGAGGTATTTGCACTGACAGGCATACACAGTATTACAAGCACTGCATATCCACATTATTATGATCGCAATCTAGATAGGTTTTTACCAGTATATATGGATGATTTTTCCAGCTTCGACACTGCAAATGAAAGCTATAAAAATGGCTATGCAATTCGTGCATATCACAAAATACCGAAGAAATTTACAATGAAGCCAGTAGAGAATGCATCTACAGATACTTGGACCAATGGAGATAATGTATTTGATACTCCACTCGCAGACGATACAAGTAGTTTTGCTCAGATCATTTTATCGCAAACGAATGCTGGTACTGCAACAAAACATTTTAAAGCCAAATGGTTAAGGCCAGACCACAAGGTTGATTCTGCAACTATGACCATTTTATATGCGTGGACCATTACTCGTGCAAATATTGTTGATGGTACTCAAAGATGTTTTTTTAGGAATGAAACATGGTCATTCAATGATGATTTTGATAACACCGATAACTCATCCAAAGAAACAACCAACGGTACAACCTCAGTCAGTACACAGACCGACACTAGTGCAGAAATGGTTTCATCATTCAATAGTGCGAATGGATGGACAGATACGACACAAATTGAAGTTAGGGCAGCAGTATCTGGTCTTAATCCTGGTACTTGTACATTCACGCCAAGGCTTTACGATGTTAGAGCAGATATATCGACAGAAATAGATTTCACAGACAAAGACCAAGGTTATCAAACTTTAAAAAGCATTGAGTATCTTTATTGTGGCGGTGATGGTTTGACAAAGAGTTATAATGGTGGCAGCGGTACTGCAACTTGTGGATTAGAAGCACATCGCGATCTTTTGGTAAGATTTACTGGTTATGATGATACAGATGGTAATATATATAATTGGTCTAGTAATTTGGATATTGAAGATGTAAGGATAGATAGTGCTGCTTGGAATATACGAGCTTGGGTATTAGAGCCTACTTCTTTAAAGTCTATACTCGATAAGATACAGTATGAGTTTGGTTTTATATTCAAGTTTAGAGCAGATGGCGTTGGGTCTTATTGGTATATAAAGAATTCATATAGCTCTGGTGATGTTGCAACAACCTTAAATGCGCATGATATAGATAAACTACAAATATCTACTACACCATTTTCTGAGTTAATAACAAAAATGGAAATTGGTTACGAAAAACATCCCGCACAAAGTAGTTATATGAGCAGTGTCACGGCAGAGGATTCAACGAACTCAACTCGTTCTAATTTAAATATTGGAGCAAAAGAAAATATTAAACAGGTTAATTTGGATTATAATGTGAATAAGCCAGGGAATGCAGATCCAGGTGGTGGCGATCCCAATGATGGTTTTGCAGATTATTACATGAATATATACGGTGATATTAAAAAGATAATTTCATGCGATATAGTAAACCCAGCAAAAGGTTATGCATTAGAAACTGGTGATATTATTCAATTCTCTAATACAGCAGGTGATATGCCCATTGAACCTTTTGGAGATAATTGGGCAGATTATTATATGATAACAAAATTACAACGCTCACCAGGTAAGGTGAAAATAACGGCAAGAGAGGTAGGATAATGGCCAATATGAACATTAGGACACCGAGATTTTATATAGATTATATACAATATCTATTGAGTAGAGGTGTGGCACAGAATGGAAATTTTGATGTAGTAGCAACTGGCGGATCAGGTGCAACAGCGACTCGCGGTCTGCAAAGCGGAACCGAAGCAGAATTATTTGATGGTAAGCCACTGAACTTATGTTCATTTGATACGTCTGGTGCGCAAGACAGTCGAGTCTTAATAACTGCAAATATGCAAAGTGCGAGTCCTAAACAATCATTCATTGCTGTTTTAAATCATAATTTAAAAAGTGCAGATGGCAAAATAAGGTTATTTGCTGGAGATGAATCTAGTGATGTTGCAACGGTCAATGGCGGTGCTGCTGATACTTCAGATATTAATTGGAATACTGGTGCGACAGTCACCAATGTGATTAATGCAGAAAATGGTGATGTTGCAGGAGATAATAAAAGTTATGCTGTTAAACCTGATGCTGATGGAACATCAATTATAAAAATAAACGAAATGGATCTTCGATATTGGGGTATACAATTTGAAGGAACAACTAACGAAACAGATGTTGGTGATGTAGATGGGCTATGGGATGCAAGTACAGATTTTACTGTAGGTGGTATCATGATCGGTGAGATATATGAGATGCCACACGCACCAGAGTTAAATTTGACCAGGTCTATTATTTTTGATAAGATCACCATGCAAGAATCGTTAGGTGGACAAAGATATGGCACTATGACCAATCATGGACGAACAGGATCTTCTACATCCAAATCACCATTTACTACCTCATCATCTGATAGACATTTATATGGTGGTCGTTTAGTATATGATATGAATTTTAGTTATTTAGCATCTACTGATGTCATGCCAGACGAATATCACATAAAAGATTTTGATGATGATGCAGTTGTTGAAGATATATGGAATTTAACCAATGGTCCACTATTGCCTTTTATATTTTCTTGCGATAAAGATAGTGAAGGTGCTAATGCACAGAGTGAACATATATTTGCGAGATTTGCGCAGGATCAACTTTCTATGCAGCAGGTTGCTCCTGACGTATATAATGTTGCAATGCGCATAGAAGAAGAGTTCTAATATAAAATAATACTTGCTTAGTGTTGACAAGGTTTATTAAACTTTGTCAACGCTTATGAAGCCTTTAAAACAACATATGAGAGAGTGTGGTTTTTCACAAAACCAATTAGCTAGGCAGATCGCTTTAGATAAGAGTATGCTCTCTTTAATGATGCGTGGCAAACGTAAGTTTCGTTACGAACATAAGGTCAATATTGCACGAGTCTTGGGAATCAAGATGGAGTTTATTGAATGGCCTTTTTAATTTTTTACCATACGTGGGTAGTGCTGCTTGAAATGACGTTTCCACAACTACACTCTCTCTCTCTTTTGCGTCACTAGGCACTGCCCATGCTTCTCACGATCCACATACCAGAGAAACAAGAAAGATTCAAATTTGCGCAAGATGTGCGCAAACTTTTGGGTGAATCCCAAACATACATTCCAAGGGCGCGAAAAGTCTATAGAGCAGACATTGGTGTAAAGGCTAATACAGATGATGCTACCTATAAAAAGATAATTGCCTTGATCGATCGCCGTGGATATACATATAACATAATAAAGGAGTAACGATGAGTGGACTATTAGAGCCTACCTATGATGTACCTAGTACTGGTGAGAGTGGGTTTATGAAATTTGTCAAAGGCGAGAACAGATTCCGAATATTAGATACACCAGTAATGGGTTATCAATATTGGCAGGATGATAAAGTGCCAGTGCGTATCAAAACCGCAGCAGAAGCACCATCTGGTGAAAAGCCAAAGCATTTTTGGCAAGTACCAGTATGGGATGGCCACGGTGTCAAGATACTGGATGTGACACAATCTACGGTGCAGAAGCAATTGACTGAGCTGGATCGCAATTCTGAATGGGGAAACCTATCAGAATATGATGTCATTGTGACGCGTAGTGGTGATGGAATGGATACTACTTATACTACCACACCGTGTCCGAAGTCACCTTTGACCGATGATGTTAAAGAAGCGTTGGCAGAATTTAAGAAGACCTATGAACCCGACAAGGTCTTCGAGAGTACGCCCACAGAGGAAGAAGACTTACCTTTCTGATGCCTTCTTCCGCATCCCGAAAAGGCTATAAAGGTGAGGTCGAGGTCGTGGAGTTATTACGCGACCTCGGCTTCACAGCCGAACGCAGTTGGGGAAGTGATGGTCGTAGTTTTGGCGAAAAGAGCGACATTGATGTGAAAGCGACCAAAGGTGACCTAACAATACGTGTACAAGTAAAAAGAAGAAAGAAACTGGCAGATTTTTTATCATTTAAGAATGCGGATGTAGTTATGGTCCGACAGGATAGAAAGCCTTGGCTATGGATAGTCAAGCATGAGTGGATGAAAGATTTATTTAATAGCGGAGCCTTAGAAACCCATAAACCAGAAAATGGCGTGTCTAATGATCGTGATAGTCATGGCTCCGCTAAACTTAAAGGAGAGAGTAATGCCATATCCAATGAAAAGACAAAATCCTAAAGCAACAATGGTCGCATTAGTTAGTGAATGTATCGACCTTGCGCTTAAAAAGGTACTTGTAAGCGAAGAACTTCGTTTAGAGGTATGCATGGATGCATGCGATGAAATACTAAGGAGAATCAATAAAAAAGGAGAGAAAAATGCAGGTAAGTAGTTGTTGCGGTGCGCAATTAAAAGAATATGAAACACCAATATGTTCATGTTGTAGCGAACATACAGATGTTGTTGAAGCAAAACGTGCTTCTATTAAAGTGATCGACCAAGAATATGATTGGCTAAAGTACTCAGAAAAAATAGTCAAGGAGCGCATAAAAATGCATGGTAGTATCACAAACGCTATCGTTGAGATGGATGCGCAGATCGCTTCGTTAAAAATAAAATTAGATGTTTTAAATGAAATGGTTGATTGGGATAAAGGAGAGGAAGAGTGAAAGGTATCGTCAAAAGCATAAAACCAGGTAGTATACTGCGCTGTGTATTAGATCGAGTAACGGCTGGTCAGCATAGTAGTATCTATAATAGAATGTGGATCAAAACTATGATGAAACGCAGAAATGCGTTGGGATTTGCTGCAAATCAATTGAATATGAATCACTATGCATTTTTAGCAAAAATATCAGGTAAATGGCAATTCTTTGCAAATCCAATGATCGTTAGAGCATCGAAAGAAACCGCGAAAAGTATTGAAGGTTGTTTGTCACTGCCAAATGTAGAGTATGAAATTGTCAGACATGAGGAAATTGAATTGGACTGGGAAGACAAGAATGGCAATGGTCAGAGTCAGATATTCAAAGGTTTAGACGCTGTTGTAATTCAGCATGAATTAGACCATTTGAATGGAATGCTGATATGTGATAAAGGAGAGAAGCATGATATATGATGACTTTAATAAATTTAGAGATATTTTCTTTAAAACCGCATCGCTTATAAGCGATAACAAATCAATAGAATACACTATCAGTAATGAGGATAAGTTCTATAATTTCAAGCACGTTGCGGAACGGCTTGGAATTACCGCAAAGCAGGCACTGATGGTTTATGTATTGAAACACGTTGATGCAATATGTAACGATGCGAAAACTGGCAAGACCTATAGTGATGAGACCACATATCAAAGATGTCTTGATGTGGCGAACTATATGGTATTATATGCCGCAATGGATCAAGAGGAACAACCACATGCAAATAATACTGAACCACCTGGAAGCGCAGATAGCAGTGCAGACGGGAACAGCGAGGATGCTACAGAATCAAAAAAATGGAGTGACCTCTCTAGGACCGCGGAAACTAGAACCTGACATAAATGGAGCAGGTGGTGAGATCGCAGTTTGTAAATACTTCAACAGGTATCCCGATCTCAGCATTGGCCCACGCTACAGCGGATACGACCTCAAGGCAAAAGGTAGAAAGGTGGATGTCAAAACCACCTCATTTGACCCTGCATACCTACAAGCAAAGAGAAAGAAAACTACAAAAGACTGCGATATATTCATTTTGGTGCATGTATCGTTTCCGACCTTTACTATCCTTGGCGGAGCAACATCAACGCAATTACTACAAGATGTTAATTTGCAGGACATGGGTTATGGTACAAAGTACACGATGGAACAAAGCCAACTTAGTTCTATGGCGGATCTGTTTGCATAGCCTGAACAAAGGCGCATTGGGTGAACTTGCGGTGCAAAAAGATTTGATACGGCAAGGATATAATGTATATGTACCTATTGTGGATATTGACCAGGTAGATCTAGTGGTGGAATTAAATAGTGGCGCGATGAAGCGGGTGCAGGTCAAAACAGTGATGCAATTAAAAAGAGGTACTGCGATCGAGGTCAATCTAACCAAATATAAGAATAGGAATCGAATTGATGTGGTAGCAGTATACTATTTGCCAAAAGATATAATTGCATATTATCCATACGATAATTCGCATGCATTGAGTTTGGCGATCACAACTGGCAAGAACAATCAAACAAAAGGCAGGAAGTGGTTCTATTCATATGAACGGTTTCCAGAGTTTAGTTAATGTTAAAAGTAATTAGTTTAGGAATGGGTGTACAATCAACAGCAATGTACATGATGAGCAGTAAGAATATTATAGAGCGCGCAGATCACGCAGTGTTCAGTGACCCTGGAGCAGAGTCACCACGTACCTATGAGATAATGGAGTATCTTTTGGATTGGGCAGAGTTGAATGATGGCATACCTATTCATGTAACCAAGAAAAAAAATCTGTATCAAGATATATTGAATCAAAAGAATAGTACTGGACATCGTTTTGCATCTATACCCGCTTTTACAAAGAATGGTGGAATGATACGTAGGCAATGTACCCATGAGTACAAGATACAACCAGTGATCAAACAGATAAGAGAATTACATGGTCTAAAACCACATAAACATATGCCATTAACACAGGTGTGGCTTGGTATATCAATGGATGAGATACAACGAATGAAAGAAAGTGTATTGCCAAGAATTGAGTATTATTATCCACTGATCGAGCAACGAATGACTCGTGGTGATTGTATGCGTATTTTTGACCGTTTCCAGTTTCCTACACCGCCTAAGTCGAGTTGTGTCTTCTGTCCATACCATAGCGATAAGAACTGGAAAGACCTGAAAGATAATGATCCAGAATCATTTCAAAAGGCCATAGAGGTAGATGAAGCCATACGCGATATGTCGCAGCGCGGATCAGATGAGCCGATATTCATACATCGCTCATGTAAACCATTGAAGGATGTTGAGTTTGTGGACCAACAAGAATTGTTCATGTGCGAAGAAGGATTCTGCGGACTATGAGACATTACGCAGGTGGTATCATATATGATAATGACCATGGTGAAATGGAAGACACCTATATTCAAAGACCAACCTGGAGCGACCTGATCTGTGACCTGAGTGAACTGATGCAAAGGCGCAGGAGCGCAGAGGTCTTGTTTGGTGTGTATGTCGATGATAATGAGAAAGAGAAAGATATGACCGAGGAACTAAAAAGGAGCATTCATGGCTAATTACACAGTATTTGGTGGAAGGAAACAACATATTATTCGTAAACATAATGAGCGAAAGAATCTAGATGCGGAACTTGCAGATCGCTGCATTTTTTATTGTGATATTTGTATGCGTTGTTGGGAGAAGACAAAAGCGCGGTGGAATAGGAAAATTGAATATTATGAGAATTTTGTTACCTATGGTAAGCAAAGAAAGATATGTAAAGAATGCGCATCCGACAAAAGTGCGAAAGTGAAAAATGGATAAACATTTGAATCTGTTGGCCTGGTGGACGCTACCATGTCGGGTGTGAAAATGCTTGATCTATTTAGTGGTATCGGTGGATTCCACGAAGGTTTTAAGCGCGCAGGTTATCAGTTTGACTGGGTAGGTTTTAGCGAGATAGACAAATATGCCAGCGCGGTGTATAGATATAATTATAAAGAAAGTGAGGAGTTAGGTGACATTACAACTATTCGACCAGGAAGAGATACACCAGATAACATTGACATCCTTTGTGCAGGATTTCCGTGCCAAGCATTCAGCGTGGCTGGAAAGCGACTTGGGTTTGATGACACCAGAGGTACTCTCTTTTTTGAAATCGCACGGATTCTTACTCATTATGTCGAAAACAAAAGACCGATCCGATGTTTGGTACTCGAAAATGTTAAAGGCCTACTTAGTCACGACAATGGACGCACATTTGCTACAATCTACGGAGTTCTTAATAACCTTGGGTATACCATTGAGTTCCAACTACTTAATACTCGCTGGTGGCTACCCCAAAATAGAGAGCGGATATACATTGTCGGATATATTGGAAACCGAGGTGGACCACAAGTATTTCCTGTCGGATACAGCGATGAAATATTTGCAAAGAGCAGACGAAAGAGGTCGGTTACGAATCAACTTGCAACCACAATTACGCAAAACTTAAAGCGAGGTGTGCATTCTGGTGGAGAGACTTTGATACAAGTTGGCACAATAGGTAAAGACAGCGAAGCCACACGAGTGTATGATGCCAATGGAATCTCAAGAACTATTAAAGATGGTGGTGGTATGGGAGCGAAAACTGGGTTGTATAAAGTTCCAGAAGCCACGAAGAAAGGAAATGTTCGTGTACATACAACTCAACCAAGAAGTGGTGATCCAAGCAAAGGTGGGCATGGTCCGTTATCAAGAGATGATGGAAATACTTATTGTCTGGATACTGGCAATAGTCAAGCTGTAGAGGTACGAGCAATGACAGAAGTCAGAACCGATGAAGCAAAAGAATTAAGAAGAAAATATGGAAAAGATCCTAGAAGGCTAAAAAAACTAAAAGAACGATGCGATGGAGTAACATCAGCACTAACGACTGGTCAAAGTAAAGAGAGTATGGTGAAATTAGATACGAACATTCGCAGACTTACTCCTCGTGAATGTAATCGTTTGCAAGGTTTTAGCGATGACCATAATAAGTATGGTGAGATGGATGGTAAGGTGGTTGAGATGAGCGACACACAAAGATATAAGCAGGCAGGCAACGCAGTGACCGTGGATGTGGTCCAAGCAGTTGCCACGATCATAAAACAAAAGGAGATAATATGAGATATTGGTTAGAGTCATTACAAGAGAATGCATTTGATGTGTTCATTGTGACCATAGTCATTGTATCTATCATTGCATACCATTATTTACAACGATGGTATCTAGCAAAGAAGATAAAAGAGATAGAAGAAGTGTTAATGAAAATATATGATGAGGTGATATCATGATCATGTTCGATATAGCAGAATGGGTAGCAAATGTATTAGTGTTAGGATTAGGAATGTTCTTTTGGGCATTGACCATTGCAGTGACATTCCTGATCATATTTGAATTAAAGGAGAAAATAGATGAGTAAAACCAAGTTACATGGACAAAACTATGTACTAAAGGATGGCAAACGCGCAGCAAGTGTGACCACCATTATCAACAATCAGTTGGGATGGAACAAGAACACACTGATCGCATGGGCAAAGCGTATCACCGCGCAGGGTGAGGATGCAGATGCGGTCATGCGAGAAGCAGGTGACGTGGGTACATTGACACATTTATTGATACAAGGTTATCTTCAAGGATTTGACGTAGATACGCGGGATTTTACGCCTAACCAGGAAGAGCAGGCATTAAAAGCATTCTTTGGTTTTAAGAACTGGTATGATAAAGCAAAGTTCAAAGCACTCGCCAGTGAATTCGCCTTGGTCAATGAGGAATTACGCGTAGGTGGCACGGTAGATTGTATCGGAAAGATAGATGGTGATCTGGTGCTAGTGGATTGGAAGACATCTAAAGGTGGACCATACCCTGAAATGATGGTGCAGTTAGGTGCATACACCATGATGTACGAAGCTGCGCAACCAAAAGCAGATGTAAAATATGGCATCATAATGCGCTTTGGCAAAGAGGATGGCAAGTTCCATAAACATGTGATCGATAGAGAAAAACTCGATGCAGGTGCGCAGGTGTTCAGGCATTGCTGTGCGTTGTATGACCTACGTAGGAAGTTTTGAGCAGTGCAGCAGATGTCTTCTCACGAATAACTCATAATGGTAAGCGTGCTTGGTGTCCTAAGTGTGATGATGGTACATCACGCAAGCAAGGCACGGTGCAGATCAATGGTGAGTACGCCTATTGTCATAAATGTAATGCACATTGGGATTTTTCAGAAAAGACAGTAAAAACCCCGCGGGTAGAATATAAACTGACCAATACCAAGGTCAAAGTGGAGTCAAAAGAGGTAAAGAAAAGTGGTTATGCTGCTGCGCGGGCAACGTTTGTTGCGCATTGGAAAAAAGCGGTCGAGGAGTTAGAGTTGCCGTGGAATGAGAAGTGCCTGGACATGCCTGTGGGTGTTAGGCGTGATGAAAAGAAAAATGCGCAGTTGGTGTTCCAGATCAATGACGATCATGTAAAATTTCATAAAGGTCCGCAGTTCGGTGACGCAGGTTGCAAGTCGTTCGAGACTCCGCATCTATCTCTCTCCAGCCTTGTGATCTGTGAAGGTGAAAAGGACGTGGTCACCGCATACTGCAATGGCGCATCCGCTCTGACATTTACGTCAGGTGCGGGTGCGCTGCCTGCGGAAATAACCTTGGACGATAGATATAATAAGGTATACATAGTGTACGATAACGATGAAAAAGGCGAGGAAGGTGCGAAAAAACTCGCGAAAAGGCTATTTGGTGCGCAGGTGGAGTTGTATATCATGCAGTGGAACCAAAAACCTTCTAGCTATGATATAACAGACTGGTTCAATGATGGAAATACCATGGAAGAACTGCTTGCATGCTGTGTGCGGTTCGGTGATAAACCAGAGGACCTTGGCGGGATGCGTAGCTTTAGTCCTGCGCAGTTCACTAGTACTTTTGTGCATATGCCTGAACCGATCATTGATGACCTATTCTTTAAAAAAGATATACTTGGCATTGCAGGTGGTACGAATGTGGGTAAATCGGTGATCAGTCTGCAACTTGCAACCTGTTTGAGTATGGGAGTGCCGTTCCTGAATTTTCGCGTACCAAAGGCCAGGAAGGTGATGCATGGGCAGTTTGAGTTGAAGGACGAGAGTTTCACACAACTTTTAGAGCGAACCGCAGGGCGTGTGTTAAACGATTATCCAGTGGAAGCGGGCAGGTTTGAAAAGAATTTTAGAATATTGTCCGATGGGCAGCGGGATGTGTTCGCGGATAAGTGGGAAGCGATCGATAATAATCTCACCTTCGACCCATGCGAAGTGTTGGTGGTGGATAATCTGTATACGAGTACCGATAAGAATGTGAGCAAGAACGATGATGTGATGGACCTATTGCGTACCATGGTGAATCTGAAGAACAAACATAAAGTTGCGATCGTGATGGTGTCGCATCATAAAAAGATGGGTGAAGCGAGTCCATTGGACGTAAGTCATATGCTAGGTGGTAGCGCATATACGAATCATTTGGATGGTATCGTACAGCTTGCAAGTAGTAGCCGTATGCCTGGTCTGAAGGTAATGAAGATCACGAAGGTGCGCAGTCAGAATGATCTTCATGGCGTGCCAGTTGGTATCAAACTGCACAATGTGAATGGTGGCCATCTGTATTTTGAATATTTAAAGCCACTGCCAAAGAATGAGATGTTCTGGTACACGGACCCAAAGGAGTCACTAGAAGAAAAGGTGCTTCAGGCAATACTGACAGATGGGCATAACTTCAATCGTGACGCATTTGTTGCTGCGCTGGATTCAGTGGTAGGTGTTAGTAGTAATAGCGCGGTGTCGAATTGGATGGATCGTATGATAAATCAGGGTCTTATACGTAAGATATCGCATGGAATTTATAGGAAAATGGAGACCGAACTTGACATTATTGATGATTAGCGCGTGCAAAGAAAACGAAGAATATGAAGAATATGAAGAATTTCAAATTCCTGTCAACACTAAAAAAGAGAATTTGAGAAAAAATATTTATAGAGGAGAGAGAGAGAGATATTCTTTAAATTCTTCAAATTCTTTATCTCAGCACCTCTAGTGATTTTCGCTGAAAAATGCCCACTTTCCAAAAAAGATGATAAGTCTTGCGAATTCGTGCAGATCGCTAGTGATGGTGAGCGTTGTGCGCTGGTGTTTGAGTGGCATGAAGACATGCGAGTTTGCAATTTAGATCGGTGTTGGTTGCGCATGCTATCGCGTGACAAATTGGCATGGCGAAACCGAATGCTAAAAACCCTGAAGCAATAATATAACTGGCAACCAAACCCTGCGTAATAGATATAAAAACCCTGCCAGTATAATATAATTAGAGCATATTTGTTCATATTTTGGATCATATTTTGGTCAAAAAATGACAAAACACTGATCAAAATATTTTGTTAATAATTCGTATTATGTCTAATAACAAAATGATTGTATCGATTTTAGACACTTAAAAACCTATGTGAATTGGACCAAAAAACCGCTTATTTTGCTATGTCAATTATGCAGGTTGCGCTTATGTGCGCAGGTTGCGCTTATGTGCGCAGGTTGCGCTTATGTGCGCAGGTTGCGCTTATTAAAAAACCCGCATTAAGCGGGTTTGATATGAGCGCAGCAGGACACAAAAAAACCCGCGTTTAAGCGGGTTTAATTGTTTGGTTTATGGTTTTATTCGCTTTCTAGTATCATTACAATAAAGAGCGCAAATATGCCGTAAATAATCAATTCAATAACCATAGAAGAATCCAAGTTAAAGCGCATATTTTTACGTATGTATCAAGTATTTTAGTTATCATCATCGTTACCCCATTGTAGTTTTATTTTGTAGTGATTCGCTACTTTATTGATTAAAGCTTTAACATAATACCTTTCATCTGAATTCATCTGTTCAATCATTCCTTCACAAAAAAAATAATCAATTGCGTCCATTACGGTTTTTTTATCAACTTTATTTAGCATTATTTAACCTCTCTTTTTTAGTTGTTCTATATACGCATTCATTGAATCCCAATCTCTATTAGTCCAAGTTGCTTTATATCGCTTTAAATCGCGTTTTGCGTCGTTTATGGTTTTATATGGACCATAAACCCAAGGCTCTGTGGAATCATGCGTAACAATAATTACAAACATATTTTAACCTCTCTTTTTTTAGTTTCCATATATCCCGCGTATATGCGCGGGATTTCATGCGGTAACAAACCGCAATCTTCAGTATGGTTTACTTATAGTGGTTTATGTGTGTTGCGTTATTATACTCTTTATGGCTATAATCTTTCTGATAACTAGTTAAAGTATACTGTTCATCTTTTCTACTTCTAGCTTCATTAAAACGTTCACAAACTCTTTGCATTTTATTAATATCACCAATATTTATGTGATCGATTTTAAACTCCCAACTACTCAACTCTTTTATAAAGTCGTTTAACACATTACCGCATTTTAGCGCGGTTTTTTCAAGTAGTTTTTGATCTTGCTCTTTTTGTTTTTTTGTTTTTGGTTTTATCATTGTTTTACTCTCTTTTTTTGTTGTTAGTTAATTACAAACCCGCTTGTATCATGCTTTGCCTTGCCTTTAGCTATTAGGCCTACACATGACCGCAGCGGGTCCAAAAACCTTAGATCATGCTTGTCACCGTCAATTACATTTAAACCAAGGTATTCACTAGGTAATTGGTTTCTGAATACCGCGCTAATATTTAAACCATTAACAACCGCGTTTAATGTTTGTTCCTGGTTTGATTCCGCGCGCGAAAATGTCAGATGATAATTAGCGGGTAAATTTCTGCGATTGTATAATTTAGTATAATCATAAAATTGAATATCACTAAAATATTTGATGATATTAAAATTTTGCCAGTCGTTTTCAAATCTCAAATCGCTTGTACCGTTTAACCTAAAAACGGGTATCAGATCGCGTTTTTTTGCCCATGTTATCCCGCTCTTAATCTCTTTAGTTAGTTGTTCAAAAAAACGATCGCGTTCGTTAAAATACATTAATGTACGATTTAAACGCGCTTGATGTATTGGATTGATTTTACCGTTCTTTTCGACCCACTTACCGCGCCCTGCTTCATCTAAGCATACCTTTATACACCCTTTAGTCGCGCCCGTGCATACATTAAAACCGCTTTTTTTATGCGGTGCAAGATACATGATAAAATTCGCGTATCCATATGCCATTGATTTATTAGTTTTCGTAGATCCGTGCGGATATGTTAGTAGTTTAATCTCTCTCATTTTTAACCTCTCTCTTTAGTTAATAGTTGATCAAAATATTTTAAATTACTTTTAATGATACTCCAAAGCTCGCCCATATCATCAGTAGCGAATATTTCAACATCAGGTACATAATCTTCAGCTAAATGTATTCCGTAACACTTGTCATAGTACAAGTAAATCATTACTGCTAAACCATTATCTGTATATTGTGCGCCCCACGTTAAACCATCATCATTTAAATCCGTCCAATCATTAAATCCTAATAATCCGAAGTCCATACAATACAACATCTCTTCTTTATATGCATAGCTACCGTTTACTGATTTTAAACTATTCATTGTTTAACCTCTCTCTTTTGTCATTTGTTTTATTACATGTAATCTAGTTTCTTTTAATGCTTCCTGCGCTTTATCTGCTCCAAAGTAATTACACAATTCATTATATATATTTCTAGACTTTGAAAAGTCTTTTTCAGTCCAATTTGCAAGGCCTTTCTCGATTAGGCTCGCGTATTCTTTTAATAGGTTGACTTGTTTTTTCATTGTACTCTCTCTTTTATTGTTTAATGCGCTCTCTCAAAACGCGTTTAAATTTAGTTTATATATATATATGTGTCAACACTTACTAAAATAAAATATCTGTATCCAACCAAACTAAAAAAGAAAGCAAACGCACCGTGTCATTATGACACAAAGCCCGCGCATATCCAACCAGGCTAAATTACATCATCTGCTAAGTTCAATAATATTTGAATATAACAGAATGTTACACGTTTTCAATGTTGCGCATAATAAACATTATGTATAATTGGGCGGGTATACCAAGGCGGATCACGATTTCGCCTACTTACCGCGTCTTAGAATTTTTACTTTCGTTTTTGTCAACACTCCCTGCGTAAATTCAAGTAATGGAAGAGGTTTGGTCTAATCTAACTGATGATAATACAGATAAATGGCTACATGCAATAGACCGCGCAGACCGCTACCACGTACAGATGCTAGTATTCCGCAGCGGACTGATAGACCCAGACCTGCGCCACCTGCAAATAAGCGCACATGAATTCTATGATCTCATGTCTCCGCAGGAACTGCGTGTATTCAAGCAGCGCACGCTTGGCCACACCTTTGTTGACATCGCAGTAGAGATGGAGATCACCGAGTCCAGCGTAAAGGAATACTGGCGTAGAACACTGAAGAAGATACACGCTGTCATCGAAAAGGCTAATATTGATGAAGAAGAAGAGTAAAGTAGACCCAGATAAGGTCAAGATGCTTGCATCCTTTGGGTGTAAGTACGCAGAGATCGGAAAATACTTTGAGGTTGGTGAGAGTTATATACGCAATAACTTCAAAGAGAAGTATGAAGCTGGACGCGAAGAGATGAAGTTCAAGCTTAGACGCGCAATGTGGGTATCAGCGATCGAGAACAATGCGATCGCAATGCAGATATTCTTATCCAAGAACTATCTTGGTATGAGTGATAAGACAGCAGTGGATATGACAGGCAACCTGCAAACCGTACTACAACAGTGTGGTTTCGAGGAAAATCCGATTGATAAAGCAAATAGTGAACAAGCAAAAGCTCTGGAGGATCTTGGGATACGACCCGACTCCACAGCAGTTGGAAGTTCATAACAGCAAAAAGCGTTGGCGCGTTTGCCTGATGGGCAGACGATCTGGAAAATCTTACATGGCAGCGCACGAGATACTGCCATGGTTATTAACGCCCAGAACTCGTGGTTGGATCGTAGGACCTAACTATTCACTGGCAAATAAGATAGCGCGTGAGGTTAAGCGTATTGTAATGACCGAGCTTCGACTTCCATTAGAAAGTAAAAAAGAAATATCTGGTGACCTGTACTACATGAAACTCGCAGGTTTACAAAGTGAATTAGTGGTAAAATCAGCGGATGCACCAGATAGTTTGATCGGAGAAGGAATTGACTACCTGGTATGTGACGAAATGGCCTTGATACCTAGAAATACATTTGAGATGTACCTGCGCCCAACGCTATCAGACCGTGAAGGTTGGGCGTTATTCTGCTCCACTCCACGTGGATTTAACTATTTACACAAGTTATATGAGTTTGGAAAGAGCGATGAACACCCAGATTGGGAGTCTTGGCGTTTTCCTAGTACTCTATCGCCATATTTTAAGGATGATCACGAAGAATTAAAGCGCACACTGACCAAGGAGACCTATTTACAAGAGATACTCTGCGAATTTCAAAGCTACGCAGGAAAGGTATATCCATTGGACCGCACCGCGCAAGTGCGTGAGGATATCAAGTATGACCCATCCAAGCCAGTCTATGTTGGTTTGGACTTTGGTTATCGTCATAGTCATGCAAATATTGTACAATTGCATGCGCAGGATAAGAATTTTGCTGATGTACATCAAATTGATGAAGTTAGCCTACAAAACACGCGCACAGAGGAGTTTGCAAACAAATTAAAGTCACTTGGTTATGAGTATACTGGAATTTGGGGAGATCCTGCGGGAAGTGGTACGAATTTACAGTCAGGGATCAGTGATATACAGGTATTTGCCAACCAAGGTTTGCGTGTCAACATCAAGCGCGATTCGGTTACCAGGAACGTGGTATCAGGTGTATCTCACGTGCGCAGATGGTTCGAGGACGCAAATGGCAAACCTCATTTTTTTATACATCCTAAGTGTGAAAAAAGCATTGAGGCCTACGAGAATTATCATTATCCAGAGCATCGCGAGGACCAAACCTTACGCCATGAGCCAAAAAAGGATGGTAAGTTCGACCATGCCTGCGATGCGCTTCGATTCTTATTGACAAATCTTTTTCCAATGAAAAACCGACACGCTGGTGTCATCGATTTCTTTTAAAGGTAGATATGCTTACAATTCAAGATCAATCTGAAGGCGCGATACTTAGCGCATTACAAGAACAGTTAAAATATATCGAGGATGAGCGTACTCGTGAGCGTGATTATTTGATGGACTTCTATGAAGGCTTCAATCTAGAACACTATGTGAGCGATTACTTTGGTCCAGAGACATTGCGTCAAACGGTCATCCCACAAAATAATCTCACTAGGCGGGTCTGTAGTCTACGTTCCATGACATACAAACGCCCACCGCGTATACGCACTAGCGAAGCTTACTTGTCCATTATTGACAAGCATGGACTCAATGCGCAGCGCAGAATACTGGAGCGTTTGACATTTTTGTTAGGCACGATGGCATTTAGAAGTAAATGGAATCAGGTCACGCAGAAATTAGAATATGAGATACTATCTCATTTCACGCCTTTATTCTTATCGGGTGACTCACGTGAGAGACCTATTGGTGTCATGTATCCCATAGAGAATCAAGGGAACGCGAGAACCTCAAATGTAATGTATGCAGTATGGACCGAAGAGCGATACGGTGTACCTGGAAGACATTTCTTAGTGGATGAGGAAGGTAAGGTCATAAGTGTGAATGAGAATGATATCAATCCATATGGCATGTTGCCAGTGACCTTTTGTCATCGTTATCCACCTATCCGCGACTACCACGTAGGCAACGCAATGGACGTAGCACAGACCGATCTTGCGGTCAATGTCGCGTTATTGGAGTTGAATCTTGCGATCCGTTATGGTTGTCTTGGAATTAAATTTATTAGTGGTGTGGATGACCCATCCCGCATTACCATTGGTACAGATAAGATACTATACCTACCAGAGCAAGCGAACTTTGGTGTTACATCTAGCGGTGGGAACCTAAACGATATAGTAGATTCTACTAGATTCTTAGTGGAAACCACATTGAATAACAATCATATCCGCGCCAAATACGCTAGAGATGACTCAGGCAACGCACCAAGTGCTGCAAGTCTATCCATTATTGAAATGGAGAACATGGACGAGCGCAGCGCAATGACAGAAGACACATGGAGACCATGGGAACAGCGCAGATATCAGGTAGATAAGCGAATTATCGAGGTGGAAGCGAATGTGAATGTGGGTGATGAATATAGTGTGGACTTCCTGGAACCAAATTATGCACTGACTCCAGAAGCAGAGATCATGCTATGGAGTTGGAGATTTGACAGGAATCTTAGTACACCAATGGATTGGTTCGATTATCACAATCCTGACGCAAGTGCAGAGGATAGAGTAAGATTTGAACAGCAACAGGAGCAGTTGGAAGAACCTGCGCCACAGAACAGATTATTGAATATTCTAAATGCCAACAATAGACCAAACAGTTAGCTCATATGAAAGTAGTATTGAGGATGCGGTCAATGGATTTCAACAGGATGTGGAAGAATTGGAAGAGGAAGGTCTATCTACAGTTGAAATATTGGCAATTATCGCTGCAATTGATTTTTCGTCCTATTTTATTGAGGAGTTACGCTTCTCTACCGCCATCAACTCCTTCATGGCTACAACGGAAGATATTCTTGTGGATCTGCCGAGTTTTGGGCGTACAAGCGAGATACAACTCGTGGCTTTACAGGCTTTACAACGACAAGGCATTGAAGGTGTGACCAGGCAAGTGAGTAATGTAATGCAAAACGCAATGGTATCTGGATTGAATAGTGGATTAAAAGGTGATGATCTGAAGAATGTAATGCGTACTTCAGTTCGTACCAATATGCCACGCATAGAGAATGTGGTTGGTACAATGCTTGGTGACTATAGGCGTTCTGTGATCGGTGCAATGGCAATGGACCTACCAGAAGATACGCTATATCAGTATATAGGACCAGACGATGAAAAGAATCGTCCAGTATGCAGAACTTATCTATCTAGTGATCCGCTTACCATCGATGAGATAAGAAAGGTTAAGGCAGATGGATTTGAGCATGGTGGTGGTGTCAATTGTAGGCACTATTGGAGTCCTGTGAATGTTTAAATTGCAGGATATAATGAAATTTAAGGAAGTCGATGTCAAAAAGATGGCAGAGAATACGGTCAGGCGCACAAAACAACAAATTGCGAGTGGGAAAGACTTTAAAAATCAAGATTTTACTCAGTATTCTAAACGCTATGCAGATGCAAAGAAAGGTGGACAAAGAACTCCTGTTACATTAAAAGATACTGGCAAGATGTTAAATGCATTCGGTGTGCAACGAATTGTAGTAAAAAAGAACCAGGAAATACAATTTTTATATGGTATTAAGAAAAATAAGCAGGGAACGAAAATGATGGAGCATAATACAGGTGTTCCAGAAAATAATTTGAAAAAGCGTTCCATTGCTGAAAATCAAGAATTAGGCGATAAAGTAGAAGAAGGTATCGTCAAAGACTTCGCCAATACAGTTGGCAAGAACCTATCACGTATGAGCAAGACACACGTTAAAATAAACATATAGGAGGACAGGATGTCCGAAGAACAAGTTGCACAGTCAGTGCCTGAACCTACACTTGACCCTGTAGGACCAGAGGTTGAACAAGAACAGAACCAACAGCAACTCGAAGTTGGTAATCTGATAGCGGAATCAAAAAAGTACCGTGGACGCGCGCAAGCTGCGGAAACAGAACTTGCGAATCTCCGCAAAGAGATCGAGGATACTCGGATATCTCAAATGGAAGAGCAAGAGCAATGGAAGAATCTTGCCGATGAGCGTGGCAATAAGCTCGCAGAACTCGAACCCATTGTGGAAAATGCTAGAAAGCAGGAAGCATCGCTTCGTGCTGAACTTCTTAGTGAGATACCAGAGGAACAGCATGATACATTCGGAGAGTTACCTCTGGACGCATTGCGTGCTGTTGTGAAAATGGCAAAAACAAACCGCGTGGCGGTCTCCAGCGCACCATCTGCGCCAGTCAATGATTCTAGTGTCGAATTAAAAAAGATAAAAGATGAGGACAGGCGTATGAATTGGAGCAATATCCTGGAGTCCTACAAGCGCAAAGGAGCTTAAAAGGAGCTAAAAAATGGCAGACGGTAATGTCACAACAACAACCGCGGCCAAGTTCATCCCTGAGTTATGGCGTGACGCTATATTGGACTATGCAGAACGTAAGTTCGTCTTACGTAATCAGGTGATGGACTTCTCATCCGAAATGCCTGCGGGAGATGTGTTACACATCCCCAAAGTCACTGAGGAGACGGCTGCTGCAAAATCCGCAGGTACTGCGGTAACTTACACAAACAACACTGATGGTGAGGTCACCATTACTGTTAATCAACATCATTATGAAGCGAAACGTATTGATGATATTGTTCGCGTACAAGAAAGTGCTAATCTTTTTGGTGCATATGCTCAGTCTATGGGTTATGCTCTTGCGAAAAAGGTTGAGAACTACTTGGCAGTGGATATACTTCAATCTGCGACTGGTAATGATGTTACACTTGGCACAGACAATCAGGTAACTTCTGCAAAACTTCGTGAAGGTTTGCAAAGTTTACTTGATGCTGGTCACGACTATGCAGATGGTGAAACATACTTATATGCTTCTCCTGCTGCGTACATGTATCTCTTGAGTCTACAGGATTTCTATGATTCATCTCGTAGAGGTGATGCGCAGAATCCTAATGTCTCTGGTGGCGTAGGCCAAATTTATGGCATGAATACGTACATCAGTACAGACTGGGATGATGATGGCGGTACTGGTGATGAAACTGCGACTGTCTTTAAGAAAGAAGCAGTTTACATGGCGATGCAATTGCAACCAAGGGTACAGTCGGCTTATGATATTGATCATTTGGCCACTTCCGTGGTTTCCGATGTGTTATTTGGCGCATCTTTGTCGCATGGTGCTTCTAGCACTTCACTTGGAGTTGTTAACTTCAATAATCCATCTTAATATTATTTAAAGATGATCAGTAATGTGGGTGGGCGTTTTGCCCACCCATGTTCATAGGAGATAATATGAAATATTTTAAAAGAAAAGATGGTTCGGTTTTTGGAAAACTAGACACCATAAGTAAAGAAACTATTGATAGTTTTATTAAGAAAGGCTATGAGCCATGCAATGAAAAAGGTGAGGTCAAAAAACCGAAACGCAAGATAAGTCTAAAAAAGAAAAAATGAAGACAAACGATTTTTTGTGTCATCGTTGCAACTATAAGTGGGAACTATTATGGTCCAAGGATGATATAATAACTTGCCCAAAATGCGAATCCAATAAGGTACGCAAATTGATAGCAAGTCCTATCATTCATATGAAAGGAATTAGCGATGCCAGTTTACGTGATCAAGGCATCATAGATTAAATAACCGAAATGCCCATGAGAGTAGTCACGCTCGGTAAGGCATTCACAAAGGAGAAACAAGATGGCTGATCTTTCCAAACATTCAGTGGTTGAGTCACTGAATATCAGCAGTTCTGCAAATTTTTCAGTACAATCAGCGCAAAGTGTTGCAACAGGTTCAGAGTACGACCTGGATGTCAGCGCGGTCCACAGCGTCATACTACAGCCTAGTAGCGATGTTTATTATGGATTTAGCAGTAGTGCCAGCGACATGATCGTGGGTAGTACAGGAAATAATTTATACTTAGCGGGTGGAGATACCATATACGAATTAAATGTACCACACGGCATAGGATCAACAGTTTATTTACATTTGCTTGGCAAAGGTGCGACATCAACCGTACGCATCGTTCTAGCATAGGAGCGTAATATGGCATCATTCAAGAATTTAATTAGCAATACCTCTGCCCAGATATCTTCTGGTGGAACCATCACAGGAGACCTGGTCATCAATGGTGATCTTCAGGTAGATGGCGGTGGTTCACTTAGTTTTGATGAGATATTAGAAGGTACACAAGCAATAGATGTAACCAACACAGAAGCCTTCCTTGTCCGTAAGAACTCTGATGGTGGTGATGTATTTGTTGTAGATACGACAAATGTCAAAGTGGGTATAGGCGGTCAAGCTGATTCATATTTGTATTTAGATGGCTTAAGTGGTAATACATATTTTCATTATAATCACAATGACATGATAGATGTCTATACTGGTGGTGATATTGCAATGCGTATCAAAGATGACGATGTTGAGTTTAATGGTGCTATTGTTCCCAAGTCAGGTATAGCAGGAAATGCTACAAACTTTGACATACACCAAACATCAGATGATGCTTCTGACAATAGACGAACAAGAATTGGTGGTGGTGGAGATGTTTCGCAAACAAGAGGTGCGTATATTGAATTAGCTGGTAATGAGCATACTAATACTGGTCAGCTTATATTAAATGCAGGTGATGTTACTGGTGGCGATATAATATTTAAAACAGATAATACTACCAGATTAACGATTGATGATACTTCAGGCAATGTTCTTATAGGTCTATCAACAGCAGATGCTTTACTTGATGCGGCATTAAAACCAGCTCTACAAGTTGAAGGCACAACATCAAGTGGTTCTTCATTAAGTGCGTTTAGAAATGACAATGGTTCTTCTGGGCCGTATTTAATCCTTGGTAAATCAAGAGGAACAAGTATTGGCTCTGATACTGCTGTACAAGATAATGATGTATTAGGCACACTTGCTTTTGTAGGTGCTGATGGAACTGACAGGGTATCTTTAGGTGCAAGAATATTTGCAAGGGTAAATGGAACTCCTGGTAGTAACGATTTACCAACAGAATTAGTATTTAGCACTACTGCTGATGGAGCGGCAGATACTACTGAAAGAGTGCATATTAAATCAGGTGGCGATGTAAGCTTTACTGGCTGGATTGAAGGTAATGACCAAAATGTTTTATATAGCTCCACAAGTACAGGAGCGTTACTACAAGCACCAGCCACGACTCAAAAAATATATTTTAGAGATACAAACGGCACTACTGGTATGACCTATGATGCCGCTAATCAAAGACTTGGTATTGGTACGGATTCTCCAATGAATAAGGCTCAGATTAATCATTCTGGAGCAGATGGTGATAATGCATTAATGCTTGTTAATAAAAATACAACTGTAGCCGCAGATGCCTGTCTTGGCATAGTTGGTTTTGATAGTGCTGATGGTAATGTTCCTTCTTCTGGATATGAAGCATCTGGCTATATAGCAGTAATAGCATCAGAAAATCATAGTGCAACTGAAAAAGGTGGGCATATTCTATTTGGAACTACAGCAGACAATGATGATGATGATACTGGTTCACATGAAAGAATGAGACTAACATCTGCTGGATATTTGGGGATTGGATGTATTCCAGACTATCCTCTGCACATTCACGGAGCATCAGATGGTGTTGGCTATGTCAAAATATCAGATTCTAATACAGGCGAAGGTGCAACAGATGGAGCAAGGATTGGATTTAATAGTGGAGTAATGAGAATCCAAAACTTTGAAAACTCTGATATGGAGTTTTATGTAAACAATACTACAAAACCTTTAACCTTAGAATCTGATGGTACAGCTACTTTTTCTGATGATATAACTGTATCTAAAAGCGGTAATGCTTTTTTAAACCTTACTTCTACTGGTGGCGGTGCAAGGATGAAACTCACTGGTCAAGCAAATGAAACCACCAATGGAATACTATTTTATGAAACTACCAATGTAAGAGGTCAGATTAATTACAATCACGCTGACCAAAAAATGGAGTTTAAAACTGGAGACAGCAACACTCTTGCACTTACTATAGACTCCAGTCAAAATGTCGGAATAGGCACGACTACTATTGATGCAAAGTTAGTCGTAGCACAGGCAAGTACTGATACTGCTTTAAAAGTTTCCAGAGAAGACCAACAAAATATTCAGTTAATTGCATCTGGAAGAGGTACTGTAAGAAGTAGTGCATCATTAGCGTTGCAAACTGGTGGAGCTAATATAAGAATGTTACTTGATGACAACTCCCGAATTTCACTAAGTAATAATGATAGTGGTACTGGTAATACCATTTTTGGAAAAAGCACAGCTACCTCATTAGATGCTGGTAGTAATTATAATGTTTTTATTGGTGGTAGTGTCGCAACATCTGCTTCAATAAGTGATGCAACTCATAATGTTGGCATTGGGTCAGATGCCCTACAAGATATAACAACTGCTGATAATAACGTAGCGATTGGTTCAAGTGCCATGCTCAATGCGACTACAGCATCATCAAACGTATCTATAGGTAGGCAATCAATGGGTTCGGGTGTAGCAACAGGGTCAGAAAATGTTGGAATTGGAAAAGATAGCTTATATGATATGACATCTGCAAGTGGAGTTACAGCGGTAGGTGTTGAAAGTGCATATAACATCACCTCTGGAAGTGAAAGTGTAGCAATCGGAAAACAGGCTCTATACACAGCCACCACAGTAGGTGCGAATACGGCAGTCGGGTATCAAGCATTAAAATTAAATGCAGTAGCAAATAATACAGCAGTTGGGCATAGTGCTGGATTAAATACAACGGGAACATTGAATACTTATGTCGGTGCATCTGCTGGAGTAGGTGCATCTGGAGCAGATACAAATAATACTGGAATGGGAGCATCTGCATTAGCGGCTGTGACCTCAGGCAGTTACAATACCGCTGTTGGAGCATACGCAGGCGATGCTATAACGACATCAAGTAACTGTACCTTAATCGGAAGATCGGCCGGCTCTGCTATAAATCATACAGATGCGAATGGAACAGTTTGTCTTGGTAATGATTCAGGTGAGTCGATAACATCTGCCATAGGCTCAACAGCTCTTGGTAAGGGTGCGTTAGGTTCTAATTCTACCGGTGATCAAAATACAGCAGTTGGCTTTGAAGCCCTAAATGATTGTACCGCTGGTCTGAACACAGCGTTAGGATACCAAGCGGCAGACTCACTTGTATCTGGAACTTCAAATACTGTAGTAGGTGCAAGAGCATTTTATGCGGCAGATGGTTCAGAAACAAATAGTACCATTATTGGAACAGATGCTGGTAATGCAATCAATCACGATGATACAGATGGAAATGTTATTATAGGGAATGATGCTGGAACTGGTGGAGCGGCGGCATTAATAGACTGCGTTGCTATAGGCTATAATGCAATGAATAGCACAGGCGGAAATGCTCAGACAGGAACCGTAGCAATTGGAAAAAATGCCTTAACTGCTTGTACTTCAGGTAGTTCGAATACCGCTGTGGGATACGAATGTTTAGATGCGACTGACGATGGAGCATTAAATACTGCCGTTGGTTATCAATCCTTATCTGCAAATTGTGGCAATGGGAATGTAGCTGTAGGATATAGGGCTGGTTATGGAGTTACAGGGGCTTTAAATGTTTTAATTGGGCATCAAGCAGGTTACGATACAGTACAGCTGACAAGTGGTACTCAAAATATAGTCATAGGAGATAACGCAAGAACATCTGCCGCTGACTCTACAAATCAAGTTGTCATTGGTAGAGATGCACAAGGACAAGGAGACAACTCAGTAACGCTTGGTAATGCATCTATATTGAATGTTTATGCAGGTTCAGATGGTGGTGCTCATGTTCATTGTTCTGGTATATCATTTCCAGCAACTCAATCAGCAAGTGGTGGAGCAAACACACAAGACGACTATGAAGAAGGCGATTGGTCTCCAGTTATTTCAGATGGTACTAATAATGCAACAATGCATGGTTCTATTGGCGGTAGATACACAAAGGTAGGTAATAAGGTAACAGTTACAGCATATATTTTAGTAACATCGCTTGGAAGTGTAAGTGGAGCAATAAGAGTAACAGGGCTACCATTTGCAGTTGCAGACAATAATCGTAATTATTCTGCTTTTGCGGTTAGTTCTGGTGAAGGTTTAAACATTACTGCTGGGCATAGCGTGAATTTAACCGCTTGGAAAGGCACATCTTATGCTAAAGTCTGGCTCTGGGATTCTGCAACTGGTGGTAGTGAAATGACAGGAGCAGAGTTATCAGCAGATGGTGGATTTATGATTAGTGGCAGTTATTTAACAACATAATTCTTAATTGGATAATTAAGTGGAACTAACAAGGAGTAAATAATGGCTTTAGAAAAGAAAGTAACATACGATTATGAGGTTCGTGGTGAATATAAATGTATTCAACAACGAGCAAGAACTGCGATTGTAGAAGATGGTGAAGAAATATCATTTTCATACCATAGAACATCATTTATGCCAGATGCTGATGTAAGTGGCGAATCTGATGAGGTAAAAGCATTGGCTGATACACTATGGACAGATGCCGTTAAAAAAGCGTATGCAGATAGTAAAGGATAAATAATGAAATGGTCTAAATATAGTTCATTAAAAACTGCAAAGAAGGTTGCATTTTCAAAAGAAAAAGAAACTATCCGAGAGGAAGTTAAAGAAGTAAAAGATTCTGATGGGAATGTAACTACACCAGCACAAGCTAAAGAAGAGCGTGAATATGTTGTCTTAGCTC
>LUMU01000288.1_pt1 | contig 34840 bp, 63 predicted proteins | sample 729751 | NCBI WGS metagenome assembly LUMU01 (sample SAMN03860300, study PRJNA289734) | marine metagenome | biome: seawater column; feature: ocean; material: water; isolation source: Red Sea water column Station 192 - depth 100m | place: Saudi Arabia: Red Sea | collected 2011-10-15 | depth 100 m
GCTACTGGAGACAGAGTATTAGTTAAAGATCAATCTACAGGATCACAAAATGGTTTATACACAGTTGTAGCTAGTGGTACTGCAAGTAGAGATACACAGTTTGACAGTATTGAAGAATTATCTGGTCAAATGGTTGTTGTTAATCAAGGATCAGTTAATGATAATAAAATATTTTTGTGTACTACGGACTCCGATGGATCAATCGGCTCAACCAATATTACCTATACTGTTATAACTCCAAGCAATACGGGAACCGTAACTTCAGTAGGGTTAACTCAATCTGGAACAGAATTTACAATAGGATCAACTCCAATAACATCAAGTGGAAATATTACTATTAATGTTAATAGAATAGCTGCCACAAAGATTGGCGCTAACACTAATGTTTCGGATACAGAATATGGTTATTTGGCAAATGTTTCAAGTGATATTCAAACGCAAATAGATGCAAAAGCAACTCAAGGTTTCGCTACCGCTATGGCGATTGCCTTATAATTTAAAATAAAGAAAGGAAAATAACATGGCTCAAAATTTTAGACGCTATACAGAAAACAATGTCGGTACTAGTGCTGTTGATATTCCTGATGGCTCTAACTTTGATAGTTATGATGCGATTGTTGGAATTTCTTTAGCAAATGTTGGCACATCCGCAATTAATGTAGATTGTTATATTAATGATGGATCAAACGATATTTATTTAGTTAAATCAGCACCGATACCAACTGGTGGAGCATTACAAGTATTAGATGGTGGAGCAAAGATTGTAGTTCAATCTGGAGATCGTCTCTATGTTAAATCAGATACAGCTAGTTCATTAGACGCATGGGTTAGTGTCGTAGATGCAATAAGCACATAAGGAGATAATTAATGCCCTATATTGGAAATACACCTGCTGATAAATTTTTAACTTTAGCAAAACAAAGTTTTAGTACATCAGCAACAACATCATATACTTTAGATAGTGCTGTATCCTCAACTCAGGATATTGCCTTATTTATAAATAATGTTCGTCAAAGTCCAGTTGATGCTTATTCTGTAAGTGGCACAGCATTGACTCTAACTTCTGCTACGGCAGGAACAGATGAAATGTATTGTGTCTATTTAGGAAAAACAGTAGGCACAGTTTCTCCTGCAAGTGATTCAGTTACAACAGCTATGCTTCAAGCAAATGCTGTTACAGGAGCAAAATTAAATACTGATGTTATATCATCACAAACGGCTCTTGGAGCAACACCAGCCGATACTGATGAGTTATTAGTATCTGATGCAGGAGTTTTAAAAAGAGTAGATTATTCTTATTTAAAATCTGTTGCTGGTACAAATTCATTTTCTGTAGCTGGTTCTGGAAATCAAAGCAGTATTGCAGATAATGTTTGGACTAAACTAACTTTTGATTCTGAAAACTGGGACACTGATAGTTGTTTTGCTTCAGATAAATTTACTGCTCCCGCTGCTGGGAAATATTTTTTTACGGCAAATGCTTCTATGTATGGCGCTACAGATAATGGTAATTCAATATCTGGTAAATTTTATAAAAATGGAAGTGGTGATGCTCAAACTCAATCTAAACTAGAATTTGCTGGAGGACAAAATATTATAAGTTTGTGTCTTTTAAGATGCACAGGTATATTTGATTTAGCACAAAATGATTATATGGAAGTTTATGTAAGATTTAATACCAATAGCAGTACTATAACAGCACCAGCATCAAGAAGTTTCATGGGATTTAGGATAGCATAATGAAAAATTTAAAAAATAAAATAATAGCATATTTAGGTAAAACACCAGACTTTGATAAAGATGTAATTTTACAAGATGATATGATTGATAATGTTTCAAAACCATACATTGCTGAATGGAATATATCTTCTGAAAAAGCAAAACCTACTGACGATCAACTAAACGCATTAGAAAGCGAAGCAACTAAATTAGAAAACAATAATCAAGTTGTTGCTACAAGAAAATCTTTGTATGGAACACCAGAAGAACAATTAGAAATTTTGGTAGAGCAGGGAGTGGACAAGCTCATTGAACGCAATACTAAAATTAAAACAGACAATCCAAAGGAATAAAATATGGCAATAGATAAAATAGATGTAACAAAAGGTATTACAGGCAATCTTCCTGTTGCCAATTTAAACTCTGGTACTTCTGCTTCTTCAAGTACATTTTGGAGAGGAGATGGCAGTTGGGCTGCACCTGGAGGTGGAATAGATTGTGATGCTGATGCTTGGGCAAGAGTTGCTCCTACAACAGACCAAGATGTTGCGGGTGTAATAGATTGGGCAACATCAATTCACATGGGAAGTAATATTTCTGAAAGTGGTGGTGTAATTACAGTAGGTACAGCAGGATGGTATTTAGTGAGTATTCATATAAGTAACCAAAGTGCCTTTTCAGACAATATGAGTATGCAATTACGAAAGAATAATTCTACTCAATTAGGAAGAATATATTGGGAAGGTAATACAGAAATTAATTATATGGGTATGGATGGAACAGTTTTAGTTGAGTGTGCAGCCAATGATACTTTGGATGTATATGGTACAGGTTATTATAGTGGTAACACCAATAGCGATTCACTTACTTGGTTTACTGGTGTAAGGTTAGGAGCATAGTATGGTACATAAAGTAGATGCAATAAGATCATTATTCAAAGGACAATATAACAAAGCAACAGAAGATAAAATTGATTGGAAAGATGGTCACACTACAACTGATGCAGAAAATACTCAAATTAATGCAAAAATTTCTGAACTACAAGTTATTGAAAATAGAAAAAAAGAATACCCTACAATAGAGGAGTGTGTTCATGCAATTCTTGATGATACTTTAACCGATTTACAAGCAAAAAGAACAGCAGTAAAAAATAAATACCCAAAGGAGAGTAGTTAAATGGCTTACATAGGCAATAGACCTGAGCAAGGCAATTTTAGAAAATGTGATGCGATCACTACATCTGCCACAGCAACTTATAATCTTTTAGTTGGTGGAGTAGCAGTTAATCCAAATCAAAACCAGTGTATAGTATCTTTAAACGGGGTAATACAAAGTTCCGGAAATTCTTATACAATAGCTTCATCTCAAATTACCTTTGCAAGTGCCTTAACCAGTTCGGATGTTATAGATTTTATTTTAATATTAGGAGATACTTTAGATGTAGGTGTACCAAGTGATAATACAGTATCTACTGCAAAGCTACAAGCAAATGCTGTAACTACTGCTAAAATTACTGATGGTAATATTACAGGAGCTAAATTTAATGCTGATGTAATTAGTGGTCAAACCGCACTCGGTGCCGAGCCAGCAGACACAGATGAATTTTTAGTAAGTGATGGCGGGGTTATAAAAAGAGTAGATTATAGCCATATTAAAGGTGGTGGTGGATTAGTTTATGTTGGTGGTGGCTCAACTACAAGTAATGTAGCGGCTGTAACACTTGATAATGTTTTTAGTGCTACTTATGACAATTATCTTTTAATATGGGATTCAACAAGTAATGAAAATGGAGATTTTATTATGCATTTTAGAAGTGCTGGAGGAAGTCCTGCTACTCAAACTGCTTCAAATTACTCATATGGTTTTAATGGTATGGATAGTGGTGGTGGCTCAGAAACAATTCATTCAACTAACGATAGTCAATTTCAAGTAGGTCATGGATTGTATGATAATGAAGAATTAGATTATCCTGCTCACTCTGGCTTTCTTTATTTTAATTCTCCATTTTCAAGTACACACACTAAAACATTTAATGGTACTTTTATAAATGAAGCGTCAAATGGAGAACACAGATCATTTTCAGGTGGTGGATTGTTTAAAAATCAAACAAGTTGTGGTGGAGTACGATTAAGTTTTTCATCTGGCAGTGTTAATAATTGTACAGCTAGAATGTACGGATTGGTAAATAGTTAATATGACTTTAGTATATAAAATTTTAGATAATAATGGAGTAAGAGAAGCAACTGCTGAAGAACGAGCAGAAATAGATTCTTTACAAAAACCAATAAATTTGGCTGAAAGAAAATTAGCTGAAATAAGAAAAATTAGAAATCGTAAACTTTCTGAAACTGATTATCTTGGAGTATCAGATAATACAATGTCTAGTGATTGGATTGCAAAAAGAAAATCTTGGAGAGACATACCTCAAAATTATACAACAGAATCAAAATATGATGAACTACTTGAAAGAAAAGATGATGGTAGTCTTAAACATTCAATTTGGGAGAAACCATAATGGCACTAATTAAAACAAACGCAAGATCGTCAAGTCAACTTGATGCTACAATATTAACGGGAAATTTGCCGGCTATTAATGGAAGTGCTTTGACAAATATTTCTGCTGGTAAAATTTTACAGGTACAATATGATAATAAACAAAGCACCGCAAGTTCAACAGCTTTAGCAACTGCTGGAAACTGGACTGACCTTTTATCAGTAAATATAACTCCAGCAGCAACTTCATCAAAAATAATGATTACTGCTATGGTAAACACAGGAGCAAGTAATACTTCTGATGGTACTTGTTTATTAAAATGTTTAAGAGATAGTACACAAATAGCTAATGGTACTGCAAGTGGTAATAGAATATCAACTACAAGTGGTAAAGGAACAGATAACCAAGGTGGGCATACTCAATTAATGGAAACTGTTGTATGGGTGGATAGCCCAAATAGTACTTCAGAAATAACGTACAAAGTTCAATTTGCTAAAAGAGGTGGTGGTGGAGGAACAGCTTATGCTGGTCAAAGTTATGATGATAGTAATGATGCTGAAGAACAAAGAACACCATGCAATTTAACTGTAATGGAAATAGGAGCATAATATGGCACACAAAGTAGATATGGCTGAAGCAATTTTAGCAATCAATCCAAATGCACAAGTTAGTATTTGGGATGAAAATTATGATACTATTGAATGGTTTGATGGTACAGAAAAAATTTCAAAATCAGATATTGAAACAAAACAAGCAGAATTACAAACAGAATATGATAATAACAAATATCAAAGAGATAGAGCAAAAGAATATCCAAGTATTGTAGATCAATTAGATGACATTTATCATAATGGTATTGATGGTTGGAAAGCTACAATTAAAACAACAAAGGATAAATTTCCAAAATGATTAATCCTAAATGTGATTGTGGCAAATCAGAGTGTGATTGTGGTAAATGAAACTATCAGACAACACTTCGGTTTCAATGCCAATGCGAAACCTATTATCAATATTAGGAGCAGTAGCAATAGGAGTTTGGTTTGCTTTTACTGTTATTGAAAGATTAAATTCCTTAGAAACAAGATTAACACTTCTTGAAAGCGATTTAATTAAAAATACTGAATTTAGAATTAAATGGCCTAGAGGAGAAATGGGATCACTTCCAGCGGATTCGGAACAATTTATGTTAATTGAGCATATTGCCAAACAAGTGGAGATTTTACAAAAAGAAGTTGAGAACGGCAGATATAATTCTGTAAATTTAGATTTTTTAAAAGGACAAGTTGAAAAATTACAAGAAGATGTGGAGAAATTAATAAGAAATGGTCATTGAAACAGTATTTAGTTTATGTATGTTTGTTAATGGGTCGCTTGACGGCCATATGATAACTGATGGTTTATCACATTGTTTAAAAGCAAAAAGAGAAGCCGAAAGAAATTTATCTGATAATAGAGAAAATGTTATTCGTTACGAGTGCGGTCAAGTTAAAGCTGAACTTAGACCAGATGCAGAAGGTAATTTAAAAATTTATAAAATTATAGAAGATAAATACGGAAATTAAAATGTTTGGATATTGCTTTTTTTTAACAATGGAGATTTATGGAAATAATTATTACAATGTACCTCGTTAGTTTTATTGGTGGATCAATAATTTTAGCAATACAAAGTTAATATGATTAAATCTATATGTGCAACTTTATTGTTGTGCAGTTTATCTAGTTATAATTTTGATTTTAAATATTTCAACAAAGATCAATTTGTTCAAGGTATAACTGAATGTACTGTTCATTTTAATACAGCTATCCCACCTCAATACAGAGCAATAGTTGTTGTTTCTGTGGCTCAAGCAACTTTAGAGTCTAATTGGGGAGAGTCAAGATTTGCTAGGTTAGGTAATAATTTCTATGGAATGATAGAAACTGATAATACAAAACCACACATCAAAGCACTTGATAGTGATATTCTTCTTAGAAAGTATGAAAGAAAATGTGAAAGTGTTGCTGATTACATTACCTTACTTAATACTGGAACACAATTTGAAGAATATAGAAAAGTTAGAAATAAAGAAACAGTTACACAAGAAGTTAATCTTGATGAAATAATTAATACTTTGCATACTTTCGCATTAGATAATGATTACACAAACAAGATAAAAAAAACAGTAGATTATTTATTGCGAGAATATCCTGAAATTTTTTTAATAGTGAAAGGTCAAGATGTCTGATTGGGAAAAAGAAAGAGCCATGATTTCTGAATTAAAAACTGATGTTAAATACATTAGAGAAGATATTGGAATAATGCAAAAACAAATTAGAGACTTAAATCAAACTAGCAACATGGGAATTGGTGGGCTTAAAGTTGCTCTATTTATTGGAGGAATTTTAGGCGCTATTTATACTTTTTTAAGAATAATGGATTAATGGTGCTGTAAGTAAGACTCGAACTTACGACTTCTACCTTACCAAGATAGCGTTCTACCCCTGAACTATTACAGCAAAGGTTGTTATGAAAATACTTTGTATTTCGGATACACATTATCCGTATGCTCATAAAGATCATTTACTGTTTTTAAAAGCAGTAAAATCAAAATTTAACTTCACTTCCAAGGATAAATATATAATGCTTGGAGATGAATTGGACTACTCAGCACTATCTTTTCACGACTCCGATCCTGATTTGCCTAACAGTACACGAGAATTGGAACTTGCAAAAAAAGATATAAAAAATTTGGAAAAAGTATTCCCAAAATTAGAATTGTTAAATTCAAATCATGGGTCTATGATATATAATATGCTGAGATATTAGAAGTTAATAAAAAAAATTGGAAATGGCATGATAGCTTAATTGTTAAAGATCAATTTGGCAGTTATTATTTTACGCATAATATGAACGCTGATTGTTTAAAATCAGCACAAGCATTAAATTATGAGGGTTATATTCAAAGCCATTATCATTCAAAATTTGAATTAAAATATTTTTCCTCACCTGAAGCATTACGTTGGGGAATGACTATTGGTTGTTTAATAGATAAAGACTCACTTGCCTTTGCATATTCGAGAGTAAATATTAAACGTCCAGTTTTAGGCTGTGCTGTTATTATTAATGGAATTCCGCAACTAATTCCAATGACTTTGGAAAGAGGTGGAAGATGGACAGGAAAATTGTAAATACAAAAGACCCATTAGTTCAAAATGTTATTGATCGTATTGCTGAACGATCTGAATCCGGTATAAAAAAATTTGGAGTTACAATAGAAAATGCTGAACAAAGTTTAGAGCATTGGATAGTTAATACACAAGAAGAATTAATGGATACTTGTGTTTATTTAGAAAAATTAAAGCAACAAATTAGAAAAAAAGAGACATTATGGAATTTGCAGAACTTAAAGAAAGAATAAAATTACATGAAGGATTTGTTCCAAAAATATACAAAGATACATTGGGATTTGCCACAATAGGATTTGGGCATAAAGTAGTTCACGAAGATAATTTTGTTGAAGGAAAAGAGTACACAAAAGAAGAATTGGAAAGTACTTTTGAAAAAGATTTTAACAAAGCTGTTGATGGCGCTAATAGATTAGTTGATTTAGATAAATTACATAAAAAAATACAAGAACTCGTAATTGAGTGCGTTTTTGTATTGGGCCCAACAGGATTTTCTCGTTTTAAGCGTTGCCTCGTAGCAATAGAGCAACAAGATGTAGAATCCATCACGAGAGAGTTAAAAGACTCTAGGTGGGCTAAAAATCAAGCACCAAATAGAGTTCAGCATTTATGCGATAGTTTAGAGGATATTAAATGAAGATTATTATAACAGTTTTATTTACAGCATTAGTATTAATAGAAGCCGCAAATTTCTATATTTACTACAATCAAATTAAAGGAGAATTATGTTAAATTTACTTGTGGGACCCCTGGCATCCATAGTTAAAGATGCAGTTGGTGGTTATGTGCAAACAAAAAAAGCAAAACAAGAACTTAAATTAACAGAAATTAAAGCAACACAAAAATTAAAAGAGGATCAAATTGCTGGAAAAGTTGGCTGGGAGCAAAGTGCCGTAGATCAAATGAAAGGATCGTGGAAAGATGAGGTGGCTCTCGTAGTTTTACTTTTGCCTGCCGTTTTGGTTTTTACACCTTTGCAAGATCATGTTCACACAGGATTTATTGCGTTACAAGATTTGCCGACCTACTACCATAACCTACTTTACATAGCGATTTCGGCAAGTTTCGGCATAAAAGCTGGAGCGGGTGCTATGAATTTATTTAAAAAAAAATAAGGAGATAATATGAAACTTATTAAAGATTTGTGGGAACATATACTAGAATGGTCTGAATGGTCTATCAAGGATTGGATTAAAGCAGGAATAGTAGCCATTGTAGTATTATATATAGTTTCTCAAATGTTAGGCAGTTCAGCTTAATAGCTGTGCCTTTTAAATCAGAAAAGCAACGCAGGTATTTATATAAAAATAAACCTGCGTTAGCTAAAAAATGGACTAAAAAATATAAAAAGAAAAAGAAAAAAAAGGAAAAATAATATGCCATACGGAAAAGGAACTTACGGATCAAAAAAAGGCAGACCGCCTAAAAAGAAAAAAGACAAAAAGAAAAAGAAAAAGAAAAAGTGAAAATAGTTTTAGTAACTTGGCTGGACACTAACGAAAATTCTGTTGGTGGTTGGATTGAAAAAGCTGATTTAGATAAATCACAAGTTTGTAGTGTGGACTCATTAGGTTGGTTGTATAAAGAAACAGAAGATTTAATAGTTATTTTAGCTGATAAAGACACTCACAACGAGGACGACTTGTATGGTAGATCACAAGTCATTCCTCGAGGAGTTATAAAAGATATTAAGTATTTAAGTTAAAACTCCTTACAATAAAGTTTAGCGCCTATTTTACAAAGTCCATCATAGTATTGTTTGCTTAAATGATCGCTAGAATACCAATGACCAAACTCGTGAATAATAAGTCTCATTATTTCTAATTTATTTGTTTTTAAATCAAAATAATCTTTTCCTAAAGTTTTGTAATAAAAACTTAAATCACAACCACTTATACCTTTGCAATAAGTTGCCGCAAAAGAATTTCCACCAAGACCTTTACAATCATAAATTTCTACAATTAATTTGAGGAATAATGCCAATAAATAATCCAACAGGAGATAAGTCTTTAAAATCTTCTCTAGTTTTTCTAATATTATCCCAAACTTGAGAATTAAAAGACCCTCCAGTTATGACATTAACATCATCTGCAAACGCTTTTTTATTTGCCTCATGATCTTTAACATCAAAAACAACAGCATCATCTCCATATCTTGAAGAAACAACATCTTTAACTGCTTTTGTATCAGCGTTTTCTAATGCTTCAGTAACCCAAGATGATTTAGTTTCTTCTTCATTTAATTCTGAAGATGTGTGATTAAGAATATAAGTCTTTAATTTTTTCAAATAACTTGGACTTACATTATCTCTATCTTTACTTAATGGAATTTTTTGATCCACATTAATAGAAAAACCAATATCTGTTTCAACAACAGGAATTCCCATTTCATAAATAAAATGCTCATCCGTTTTAAACAATTCAATATTAGTTATTCGACTTGATTTAATTAAATTACCTTCATCATCTGTAATAATAGTTGGTAACTTTTCAGAAAAAGTTTTATAAACATTTGGTCTATAAACTTGATTACCATTTACAGAAAACTCTACCTTTTTTGGTGGAATTATAGTTTTAGACTTTTCTATTAAATCTAAAACATTAACTTTAGATAATTTAACTTGACCAGTAAACAAAGTTCCTTGATCTGTTTTATCTGATCTTTTTTCTCTAGTCCCGTTGCTTTTAAAAATAACGGAACCAGTAGTAGATTTTATTTTTGCTACATTAAACATAGCAAGAGCAAATTTTTCTCCAACGTTAAATCTACCTCTTTTATTTACAATACCTTTTTTATAACTTGGAGCAAACATAGTATAAGAGTCTTTTAAATCCTTAAAACCATTTTCGCTGTTATCATAAACATCTATTGTAGCGACAGAAGATTCCTTTTTAATATCTAACCAACAAGTAGTTATATTTTCATCAAAAGAATTACTAACAAGTTCTTTAATAATAAAAAATGGATCTTTTTCATTTTGAACTTGTCTTAATCCTTTTCTGTCTATTTCAAACCAACTATTTTTCATTATAAAATCTCCTTTATTTGATTTGGTTTTAAAATAAAATTACCTCTAAAATCAAACCCACAAACATAAGCAATTTCAGAATTAGTTTTATTTTCGTAATCTTTTTTTGTTGGATAAGTCTTTTCAATATTAAGAATAACTCCAACGCAATCATTAATAATATCAAGTGTATCATGGGCGATAACTTGATCGCCCACTCTAGGATTTATTTTAGTCATTAAATAATCCTCGCACAATAATTCCAATAATAATTATTTCGTTTAATATCTTTTTTACTTTGTTTGCCTTTTCCTTGACAAGCAAAACAGGGACCAGAATGAGTTGCTTTGCCATTTACAATAGCACCCCATTTATAAGTACCTGTGCCACTACATTTACCACAATACTCTTTGCCGTCTTTTGTAGTTGAATTTCCATCATTCATTTTATTTCTCCTTTGTTAAAACAGTAACTTTTACATCATTATAAAAATCATCATCTGGAAAATTAAAAATTAAATTGTTTTTTCCTTTTCCTATATCAAAAAACTCTAATTCTTCTTGGTATTTTTTATTTTCTAAATTTATTATAATATGAGGGAAACCATCTTTAGATTAACTTTTTTAATATTAATCATTCTTTTTCTCCTTATGAGTACTAATCAAAGTACATAATGAGTACTGTAAATTTTTGCTTGTAACTAATTTTACTTGCTTGTTTACAGCACTCATTTGCTTATTAATGTTTAGATTTTCTCGAATTTTCTTAAACATAAGAAATTCTTAATACTTTACCAATGATTTGTAAATAGCTAATATCTCAAGGTAGGCCACAAAAAAACAAGCATGAGTACGAAAAGAGTACTAAATTTGAAATTGTGGCAACTTTTGTATTAGTTTCGTAGCAGTTTCAGGCAACATATGATTATACACAGAAACAGTTTGATCGCTTTTCCAACCCACAATATCTTTTAAATCTTCTGTACTTGCTTTGGAATATTTTCTTAACCAAGTTGTAAGAGTATGTCTGCATTTATGCGGAGTTTTTTGTGAATTAACTTTTGCGTTCATTAACATAGTGTGCCAATTAAAATACAACCCCTCATTATTTTTTTTATTATCCCAACCTTTTCTCCATTGAAATATATAACCTCTTTTATCTAACACTTTCATTAAAATTTTCATTAACGTAAAATGTATAGGTGTTGGAATAGGTCTTTTACTTAAAGTTTTTGGACAATAAAATTGTATTGTTTTTTCTTCTAAATTTATATCTTCCCATTTAACAAGTAATGCTTCTCCTAAACGAACTCCTGTATAAATTAAAAACATAAGCAACAGCTTTGTTTGAAAATGATTTGTTGATTGCAAACAACGATAAACTTCTTCTGGAGTAAAATAAAGAGGATTAGAACTTAAAATAGGCAAACGTTTAACTTCCATGTACGAACAGCATTTAAGTTCATTGGCGCCATAATGCAAAACAAGTGATGCAATAGAAATAAACGATCTATTAATTGTATTATTTCTTGATGATTTCTTTTTTTGTTCGTGTTCGTTTAAATCTGACCAAGTGTTATTTTTTAATCGTTCATCCATTGGATAACATTTAAACGCTTCATCTAAAATAATTTTATTATTAATATCTCTAACATAATATTGACCTAAATATTTAACGCTACGATCTATCATTTTTTTAGTATTTTCAGATGGCGTATCTATTTGATCTTGTTTTTTTAACTCAGCTAATTGACTATATTTAAGTTTAGAAAATTCTAAATTAAATTGATCTAACTTATATTCTAAATTACGCACATAAATTTTTGCGTTACTTAAATTTGTTTGCCAAGTATTTGTCCAATTAAAATGCTGAGATTGTCCCAAGCTGTTTTTAAATGTTCCTCTAAATGAATAATACTTTGATTTTTTTCCTTTTATGATCCGTTGCTCGATTTTAAACATGATAATTCTACAATCCTTTCCATATCGTTTTGTGTAAAACGCTGACGTTTTCCAATATATCTGTTTAAGGACTTCTCCTCAGGAAACCTTTCCTTTAGAGTTTTGAGAAAATCATAACAAGTTCGACTTGATATTTTAAGTTCTTTACATAAATCAGTTCGTGTATAAAGTCTATTCATTTTCATCCTCTTTCATTTCTTCTTTTTCGTGATCGTGTAAATGTAAACCTATTTTAAACGCATCTTCTGGGTCTAATTTTTTTCTTAAATCGTTAATTTCTTCTTTTTCTGCTGTTGTTGTAACTCTATTAGTAAATAAAGCTGGGTTTTGTGGCGCTTGTGTTTCTTTAGCAATATAAACATCTTTTAGCTTTTCTTCATCACGCCTTTGATGTCCAATATATAATTTTTCTCGTAATTGTTTTGTGCTTAAAATTACATCTTCATAATTTTCTTGAAAAACTAACACCCATATTGTGTATTTTTTTTCAGTATTGGTTATAAAAAATTTTTTATTAAAATGATGTAAAGTTTTAGCAAATGCTTTACTAATATATTCTTCCATTTTAACTTTACCTAAAATTCTTTTTTCTCCATTAATAAAATGCAACTCCCACAATGGTTTTTCAAAAAGATTAGTTCTAGGATTTTGTCCGCCTTCATCAATTTGTGTTATTTCTATTATTTCTTTACTCATTTTTTTTTCTCATTAGTTATAGATTGCGTGTACTTGTCAAATTGTTGCTCTCTATCAACATCAGTAAGATATGATATGTCTTTTAAAATGTCTGCCTTTGCTAAACTGTTTAAATTTTTAAATTTTTTTGGATATTTAAGTTCAACAACTTCCATACCATCAGAATCATAAACAACTTCGATAGTAAAGCTGTCTCTATATTTATTTAATTGTATTACATTAGTCATAATTCTCCGTATCTGCTTTTGAGGAACGCCTATAAAAAAAATCTTTATAATCTGGATGTTCATTCATAAACAAACGAGAATAAAAAGGTTTATAGTTGTTATTAATTTTATAATCTTTATCGTTAGAAACTATGCTTGTTTCCCAACGAATTCGATTAATTATCATTTCACTTGATAATTTTTTATGACCACGATTAATTGCTTGAAACGTAAATTGTTTAAACAATTTATAGATGATAGGATTCTCTCTATGAAATTTCCTAAAGTTTGACTCTATTGGGTCTATAAAACTCATTTCAGTTTGTATCATGTCTCTATTTTTACAAACTCCATTTCTTTTCTTTTGGTAGCGTTAGCATCAAGTAATAAATCTTTTTTCCAAGTTAATCCTTCAACAAGTGAAAAATGTTTATCTACTACTTGACGCTTTTCTTTTTGCATCTTCTGACGAAATTTTATCATTAGATAAAAAACGATATTTAATATATTGCTTATCTTCTTCTTGTTTTTGTAACTTAATTAAATTTTTTAAAATTCTTTTTGCATCTAAATAAGCAACAAGATTTTTATAATATTCGTGTGATAGATAATTTGGATCGTTTTTATTCATCTAAATTTCTTTCTAGTTGTTCTGCAACTTTTCTTAATGTTGCTATGCGAACTTTAGTATTAAAGTCTTTGTTTGATGTTTTATCGTGGCAGGAACGACATAATGCGGCTAAATTTTCAACAAAATCTTTTGCGTTATTTTTACTGCCACCCATTCCACGACCTGAAATATGGTGAATATCAACAGCATTCCAACTATCACAATAAAAACATTGATACGATTGCATCAATATATCGCCTGTATTCCAAAACGTTGTAAATACTTTTATATGATTTCTCATTCTTTAATCCATGCTGTTGGAATTTCACAATCACAATATTTAAAACCTAATTTTTCACACCAAAGAGCATAAGTAGTTTTTGATTTACTTCCTATTTTGTCTTTTGAATTAGAAAAAACAAAACGAATATCGTATTTATCTCCAAATTGTTCTTTAATTAATCTATGTTTTTTTCTATCTTTAGTTAAAAATCTTCCTTTAGCTTCAATAATAATTCCATTAGGTAAAATAAAGTCTGGTCTATAATAAGCAAGACGTTCAGGTTTTTTATAATTAATTTTAAGTGTTTCATATTCAAACAAAACTTTTAAATCGTTTAGTTGTTTTGCAACTCTTTCCTCTAATCCTGATCTGTACTTATTCAATTTCAATCCTATCAATATGTTTTGGTTGCTCTTTTAAATGATGTAAAACTGTTGCGTGATTTTTGCCAAGCCCAAGACCAATTAAATATGTGCTATGTCTGGTATGTTTTTTTGCTAAATGACAATAATCTCGTCTAGCAAGTACTAATGTTTTGTCTCGTCTATGACTAAAAAAATCTAATTTATCTATTTCATAATAATCACAAACTTTTTTAGCAATTTCTTGTAATGATATTGGAACTTTATTTACATATTCAGGCAAAGGAACGAAATTCTTAAAAATAGGATTGTCTGCTATTCTTTTCAAAATTTCGATCTCTTTGTCTGTAAATTTTTTTCTTCTCATTAAAACGGAATATCCTCTTTTTCTATATCTTCGCCCTCAGATTGAGCATTATTTATCTTTTGCATTTGTGCTTGTTGATATTCTGGACGACCCATAATATGCTCAGGTTTCATTGAGGATTGACTTGTAGCTTGTGGTTGTACTGAACTATCAACTTTTTCTTTTATCTCAACGTACAACGTTCCATCTTCGTTTTTCCATAATCCAATTTGATGTTTAGTTCCTTTTTTAAAAGTATAATCTTCAGGAAATACATCATCAGGATATGAAATTGATGAATTTTGATAACTTGGTTTGTTATCGCCTTGTTGCTTATAAGTATTTTTAAATAGTCTAATCTTTAGTGGATTCATGGTTAAATACCTTTTTTTGTTTGTTGCTTACATTAACTCCAACAGCATTAAAATTATCCGATCTCGTTGTTTTACTGCCATCAAATCTTTGATTTTCTTGTCCATCAACATCAACTTTATCTCCAGTAGGAATTAAAAATAATGCTCTCATAAATTGTTTTAACGTATATGATTGAGCGGCACCCATGGCTTGTCCACCTGTAAAAGGAACAAACTGATTTTTTATAAAAGTTTTATCCCAAACAAATCCGTCTTGATGTGATAGTGTAAATTCATAAACTATATGTAACCATTTTTTTGCATCACCAATTACATCACAACTTAATTCACTTGTTGAAATTATAAGACCATGCTTGGCACATAAAGGATTTAATGCTTCAAGAAACTTATCAATATTTACATAGTTATATTTAGCAAACTCATTTGTTTCTGAGTTTTCTAATTTTTTTATTTCCAACATAACGTTATTAATTGCTGTAAGTACAGGATTAGTATTTTGAATTTGTCCCAAACTGTTTTTTATTGTATTCATATTTATTTTTTCCTTGCTAATTTGTTGATTTGTTTATCCAAATCAAACGCTTTTCTTAAAAGTTTAAAATAACTAAACGCATTATCTAAATCTTCTTTTGAAAATTCTTTTATTTCTGTTTGAGAATTGTCTTTTGGAAAACGACAAATTATAAATTTATCTATTTTTCTGCTTTCATTTTCTTCAATTAATTTTGCGTATGCTGATCCTTGCACTAAATAATCTGCATAGATCCCCTTACTTGTTTTAAAATCAACTAATATATTTTCATTAACAAGTAAGTCTGGAGTTCCACCATATGAATATTTTTCTGAACAAAAATGTTTTTCTGTCCAAGTTACTTTATAATTATTATTATCCCACCATTCTAAAAATTGATTAAAACAATTTCTAACTTTTTTATCTTGTGGAAGTTCGTAATATTCTTCTTTAATATGTATTTCTGCTAAATCATGTAAAGCTGTTCCAATATCTCCAGCTTTTTTTAATTCATCTTGATATAATTGACCTTTTAATCCTATTTGATTTGCCCAAATTAATAATCCTGTTGCGTTTTTAAATCTTCCTAGAATTGTAGTAACGCTTGGAACTTTTTTATTGTCTATTTTATAATCTACTGTTGGCATTTTTTTACTTTCATCATACAAGTTTCACATTCCCAACTAAGTTTCACATATTTATAATTGGTAAAAAAGGGCGTAAGTTTCATTTTAATCTGGAGGATTATATGAAATAATTTTTGACTTATGCTTACGCCCCTTATCATCATGTAATTAAACGGCGGTAAAATTACATGACAAATTATTTAATTTATTCATCTTGCAACGTTACTTGATTAATTATTTGTTTTATTCTGGCATAAATACCTCCTTTTTTATAATCACAACTTTTGCATAAAATTGTGATTTTTAACTACAAAAAAGGTCAATATTTGTAGTTTTGCCTATTTTCAAGTATTTTTTTGAGCAAATTTAAGCAAATTTAAGAAAAGATTGGCATTCTAAGGAATAATGTTATAACCACAAAATGCTTTACACATTAAAACAAGCAATAAAACGTAGTTGTTTTTCACAAAAAAAAATAGCTTTAATAATAAACGTAGATAAATTTCATTTTAATAAACTCGTTAATAATAATGAAAACATAAGTAATAAGATCATACAAAAATTAATTAAAATAAAAGAACTTGAATTAAAAGAGTGTGATTTAACACAAGAAAATAAAAATAGAAAAACAAGACCTTTTAATAGACAAGTATCAGCTAGTTCTTATTGGTTAAAATAAAAAAGTGGCCGGACTCATTCCAGCCACTTTCAGCAACATTTCGTACCCAATCAAAAGGATTGATCGGTTTCTTATAAATAAAAAAAATAATTATATTCGTCAATAAAAGTTGTAAGCAAATTTAAGCAAATTTACGAAAATATTAACGCCGATTTATTTTTAAAATTTCTATAAATGTTCTCTTTATGAGAGTTCATTGTAATTTGTGTAATCAAACAAAAGAATTAGATGTTTATTTAACAAAAAAACAAAGAACAGTTTTTAATTTTATTAAAAATTACAAACAAAAAAACAAAAAGGCACCTACTTTTAGAGAAATAGCTGAAAACTGTAATTTTCGTAGTACAAGCAACGTTGATCGTTATGTTTATGTTTTAAAAAGAAAAGAACTTATTGATTATAAACGATACACTCATAGATCAATACAAATATTGAAAGAGCCAATACATGAATAGTCTCTTTCAAGATAAAGAATTATTACAAAGTAAAGTTCTTTCATCAACAGTACAACAAGACAGTATTACAAAAGAAATTACGACAGCTTTTGATTTTGAATTTGATGGAAAAATTACTTTTACTATGCCACGATTTAAAAAACCAGTAGATGATTTTAATGTGGGTTTAGTTGTGGGTCCCTCAGGAAGTGGTAAATCAAACATATTACAAGAATTTAATACAGAAGAAACTATTGAATGGGATAATAACAAAGCTGTTTGTTCTCATTTTGCAACGCATGATGAAGCCATTGATAAATTAAGTGCTGTTGGATTTAATACTATTCCTAGTTGGTTAAAACCTTATCATGTATTATCAACTGGAGAAAAGTTTAGAGTTGATTTAGCAAAAAGACTTAAAGATAATGCTGTAATAGATGAATTTACAAGTGTTGTTGATCGTAATGTAGCTAAATCGTGTGCTAATGCTTTAGGTAAGTACATAAAAAAACAAAATTTAAAGAACATTGTTTTTGCTAGTTGTCATTATGATATTATAGATTGGCTACAGCCAGATTGGGTTTTTGACACTACATCCAACAAAGTTGTTGGAAGGAGGTGGGAAAGGCGACCCAAGATCGTTTTGGAAATATTTCCTTGCTCAATCGAAATATGGTCATTGTTCAGGGAAAATCACTATCTCACAGGAGACATTAATCGAAGTGCTAGATGTTGGATTGCAATCTGGGAAGGAAACCCAGTTGGATTCGAGTCAGCAATTCCTCTTCCAACAGGAACAATAAAAGAAAAATGTTGGAGAGAACATAGACTCGTGATTTTACCAGACTTTCAAGGATTAGGAATAGGTGCCAGATTTTCTGAATGGTTAGGAGAGTCATATTTAAGACAAAACATAAGATTTTTTAGTAAAACAGCACATCCTAGATTGGGTCAATATAGAGAACACAGCGATAAGTGGAGACCAACATCATCAAATAAAAAAGATGTAAGCAAAGCATATATGAATGATATTGAGAGAGTTCGTTCAGGTGGAAACTTATTACAGCGTGAAGATACTTTATTAAGACACATGAACAGAATTTGTTACTCACATGAATATATTGGGGCCCCTAAATGACAGGGTTTAGTATTACATCAAAAAATAAAAAATTAGATATGAAATGGATAAGAACGCCTAAAGTAATTTGGGAGCAATTAACTAATGAATTTAATTTTACAATAGATGCTTGTTCATCAAATAAAAATCATTTGTTGCCTAGATATTGGACTAAAGAAGATGATTGTTTAAAACAAAATTGGGATAATGAAACGTTATATGTGCATCCTATGTATGATATAAATATTCCAAAATTTATTAAAAAAGCATTAAATTCAAAATGCTTATCAGTTTTTCTTTTACCAGCTTCAACTAACTCATCTTATTTTCACGATTATTTATATAACAAAGATAATGTTGAAATAAGATTTTTACCAAGAGCCAAAACAAATTTTGGTTATAAATTTTTTTCTGATGATAACGAGGAGCCCAAATGTGGTTATTTGAGACCTCTTATGTTTATAACTCAACATCATAGACATAATAAAAGAGTTGTTGGATGTAAATTTTCTATTGGAGCAGAATATAATAATAAATTAGTTGGAGTTGCTGTTGTTGGAAGACCAATAACAATGCGATTAGATGATATGTTTACTGTTGAAGTGCTTAGATGCTGTGTTTTAGAAAATGCTCCTAAAAATACTTGTTCATTTCTTTATGGAAGATCGTGGAGAATATGGCAACAAATGGGTGGTAAAAAAATTTTAACATATACTTTGGCTCGTGAGTCTGGCTCTAGTTTAAAAGCTGTTGGTTGGAAAAACGTACATACAACAAAACCATTATCAAAAAATGCAAAAGGTTGGAGAGCAAGACCCAATAGAGCATGGCAAGATGTTTATAGTGAATTAAAATACAGATGGGAAAAGAAAAATGAACATTAAACTTCCTTGGACAAAATTATATTTTAGTGATTTTTTAAATGGTTGTAGAGGACTAACACATCAACAAAAAGGCATATATTTTACGTTATTTTGCTTGGCAGGTATGGAAAATGGTCGTGGTTTACCAAATGATTTTGATGAATTATGTTTAAGTGTAAATGTTTATGACAAAAATCCAGAAAAAGTTGAAGAATTAAAGCACGACTTAACGTTAGTTTTGAATAAAAAGTTTATTTTAATTGATAATCGTTATCATAATCAACGACAATTAGACGATTTTAACAACGAAATACAAACAATTAAAAATAAAAGTATGGCTGGCAAGATGTCTGTTATGAACAAACGTTCAACACAAGCTAAACAAAAGCTCAACACTGTATCTGAATCTGAATCTATATCTATATTTAATAATGATATATGGCCAAATTTAAAATTTAAAAAAGGATCAAAAGTTGTTGCTCTTAATTCATATTTAAAAAAAGCATTTGATATAGATAAAGAAACATTAATTAAGAAATATAATGAACTTTGCTCTAATACTGCTGATCCTAAGTTTATTCCTCATTTTTCTACATGGTTAAATCAAGAACGTTGGGAAGAAGAAATATCAGTTAAAAAAGAAACATATAATTTTGAGACCACACCAAGAAAATCTTACAAAGATTATGTATTTTTTGTAAAAAAAGGCATGAGATCAACTGCTATATCTGACGATATGGTTAGACAAATGAGAAAAGAAAATTTGATAACAGAAGAAGAATTTAAAAAATGGTAAAAAAGAGAAAAAACAAGAAAAAACAAGAAATATCAGATTATGGCGCACAACAATTAATTAGAATAGATAAAAAAATAATAAGATTAGTTGATAAAGCTGAGTTTAGATTAGCATTTAGCAAAGCAAATGGTGGCAGACGCATAGAAAAAGTAAATAATTCAGTATTAGAAAATTATTATCATAGAAATTTATTAGATATTAAAGATAGAGATTATAATTCAAGACGCTTTATTGCAGGAAGTAAGTTTGAAATTACTGGCTATCACGCTGGATTACAACCAACAATTACAATGAGATACAAAGATAGATCAACAGGAACTATGCAAGAATTCCAATCACATCAATTAGACTCATTAAATAAATTTAGAAAAGTTAATAAATATTTAGGAAATTTATCAGACATAGCTTGGTACGTTATTATAGATAATAAGGCAGCTAGAAAACGTATGGACGAGTTTAGAGAATGTTTAGATAAACTTATTGAATATTATAAAGTTTAAAGTTCTTGTCTTGTTCTACTACGAAAGAGAAAACGTAAATGATAACAAATGTATAAGTTCTAGAATTTCGCCTAGACTTACAACATTTTTAATAAACTTTTACGCCTTCAAATCGAGGGCTTTTTTTATGCTTAATGAAACCAAACTATTCATAAGCGTAATTGTTCAAGGGTTATTAGATGCACTTAATCTATTTTATGATGATCGCAAGATTAACAGCAAACATCATAGAGAAGCAACATATTGGTTAGTACATAAAGACTTTAAGTATGTTTGTGATCTTGCTGATTTACATCCAGATTATGTGTTATTTGTTTATACAAAGCTAAAAGAACAAGATCAAAATATTACATACGATCAGACAAAAGAAATATTATATGAGACATTTACTAGACAACAGTAATCTTATTTGCACAATGTTTTTACTGAATAATCCACAAACAAATACGCCTGAACTCGTCATACATTTTTCTAATTTTAATAATGAACACGAAGCGTTAGATTTTGCCGAGTCTTTTAAACAAGATACAAGGTTTCACGAAATGTTACCCAACAAAGATGAAACAATACATTAATGGAAAAGAAAACAGGAAGACCTAGTAAATACAGTAAGACAATCGTTAAGAATATACTTGAACGTCTTGCTCGTGGAGAGTCTATACGATCAGCAACCGAGTCAGAGAACATAACATGGCCAACTTGGAGAGCATGGTTAATTAAAGATGAAGATTTAAGAACTAAATACGCACAAGCAAAACAAGATGGAATAGATTATACCTTTGATGACGTTGAAACAGTAACTAGAGACGCAATAGACAAAGCGACAAACAAACAAATGGATATGGCTAGTATTAAAGCATTAGACATATGGACAAAACATAAACAGTTCAAAGCCAGTAAACTACAACCAAAAGTATATGGTAGTGATAAACAACAGCTTTCATTAACTAATAGTAATGGTCAAACATTATCAATAGAATGGGAAAAGTAATCATAAAGTATTCAAATAGTTTTAAAACAGCATGAAAAGAATATGTTTGTGTAAGTTAATAAAGATAAGTACGTTTAGTATTTGTTGGTTTATAAATAAATAATACAAACTTTGCTCTTTTTTACACAAAGTTTCTCGTGAGAGAACAAAGATAAGTTACGATAATAAAAGTTATCGTAAGTTATAATTACTCAGATTGTACTCAGCATTGGAAAAGGTAAGGTAGCCTTCAAAAAACTTTCCATATCGATTGGTTTGATTTTTTTTTCCAAATTTTAGGAACCGAGGGACCCCCGTCGGACTCTGTAATTAAAATTGTAACCCATTTAAACTGCAACACAAATCTCTTACGGAAATTTTTATGAAAAAAAACCCTGTAGCTAAAGACTTACGCACACCAAAATATAAACAGCGTGTAGTACAAAGCAAAAAAACATACGATCGGAAAGCTGATCCATTTAAGGCGTTAGTTATTGCGATTAATGAAAAAGAAAAGAATAAAACAGAATATCCGGACAGCATGGGAAAAGGTGTTGTGAAAGGAAATGACGTAGCGGCGATTAGAGATATTTTAAATAAAAAGTGAAAATCACTATTCCGTATAAACCACGAGAACTGCAATTAAAAGTTCACGAAAGTTTAAAACGATTTAACGTTTTAGTTTGTCATAGGCGGTTTGGAAAAACTGTTTTGTGCATTAACGAAATGATTAAGAAGTGTTTACAAAACACTTTAGCTAGACCTCGTTATTATTACATAAGTCCAACGTATGCCATGAGTAAAAGGGCGGCGTGGGATTACTTGAAAGAATATACAAGCGTTATCCCTGATATGGTGTTTCACGAAACAGAACTTAGAGCAGATTTTCCTACAGGTGGAAGAATACAATTACTGGGTTGTGAACGACCAGACAGCTTACGAGGTTTATATATTGACGGCGTGGTTTTAGACGAGGTGGCTCAAATGCCTCCCAGACTTTTTCCAGAAGTAGTGCGACCTGCATTATCTGATCGAAACGGCTGGATGATAGCGATTGGGACCCCCGCTGGACATAATTCTTTTTTTGACTTGTATAATCACGCATTACATCAAAACGATTGGTATGCTGATAGTTTTAAAGCAAGTGAAACAGAAATTATATCTGAACTTGAATTAAACGAAGCAAAAGCATTAATGCCTCCTGAGGTATATGAAAGCGAATTTGAAGTATCATTTGACTCGTCAGCTATTGGTAGTATCTACGCAAAAGGTTTAACAAAAGCAGAAGAAGAAAAACGTATAACAAAAGTTCCTTACGATACGTCAATTAAGGTTAATACGTTCTTCGATCTTGGAATGGCAGACTCCACTTCTATATGGTTTGTGCAACAAAAAGGATCAGCTTTTCATATAATTGATTACGAAGAACACACAGGCGAAGGATTAGAATTTTACGCTGGATTACTACAAGACAAAGGTTATTTGTACGATACACATTATTTACCACATGATGCAAATGTGCGTGAAATTGGAACTGGTGTATCACGATTAGAAACAGCACAAAGTCTTGGACTTAGAACGTCAATCGTTCCTAAGCTAAGTATTGAAGATGGTATAAATGCGGTAAGACAAATACTATCTAAATGTTGGTTTGATTATGATAACTGCAAAGATGGACTAGATGCTTTACGTCAATATCGCTGGGCAACATCACAAAAAGGTGAAATAAAATCTAAACCTGTTCACGATTGGACTTCTCATAGTGCAGATGCTTTTAGGTATTTTGCGGTAGGCAATCAACAAACAACACAATGGACAAGTAAAATAGAATATCCGCAACAAGGAATAATTTGAGTAATTTATATTTAGGCGATTGCTCAAAAATATTATCAACAATACAAAAAGAAACTATTGATTTAATTATTACTTCTCCGCCTTATAATATTGATAGATCATATAATGAATATAACGATAACAGAAAAGATTATGTTGATTGGCTAACAACAATATTAAATGATTGTTGTAAAATACTAAAATCAAATGGTCATTTGTTTTTAAATTTAGCATCAACAAAGAACGATCCTTTTGCTTGTTATAAAATAGCAGAACGATTAGATTGGAAATTACAAAATAACATTATTTGGGCAAAGTCAGTTGAAATTGATGGATATGTAAGAGGATATAATACCCCAACTCCTAGTAAAAGATATTTAAAAAATGGGTGGGAGCATATTTTTCATTTTACTAAAGAAGGAAATACAGAAATAGATTTAGAATGGTCTGGAGTGCCTTATAATAGAAATTATAATAATGCCAAAAGAGCATTTAAAAGAACTGGAAAAACTTGGACGCCAACTACTACTTGTTGGCATTACACTTATAAAAGCAAAGCTACTAAAGAAATTAATAAACAAATAACAGGAGACAAACTTCATCCTGCTATTTACCCAAATAGTTTAGTTGAAAAATGTATTAAAGTTTCTGGTTTAAAAAAAGGTATAGTTTTTGATCCTTTTATGGGAACTGGAACAACAGGTGTAATAGCAAAAAAATATAATTTAGATTTTGCAGGTATAGAAATAGATAAAGATTATTTTGTATTTGCAAAAAATAGAATTGAAGGAATTTAATAAATAAATGCCAAAATTATCAAAATCAAAATTACTTTCATTAATTTCTCAAGAAGTACAAAATTCTTTAGGATTTTATTCAAGTGATTTAGCAACACAACGCAAAGAAGCAATAAAATATTATTTAGGAGAGCCATTAGGCAACGAAATTGAAGGGCGTAGTTCGGTTGTTTCACAAGATTTATTAGAAGTTGTTGAAAGTATTTTACCAAGTTTAATGCGTATGTTTACGCAACAAGATAAAATAGTTAATTTTGAGCCAACACAAGCTGAGGATGTTCCTTACGCTGAGCAAGTATCTGATTATTGTAATTACGTTTTTACAAAAGATAATAATGGTTTTAATATTTTGTATTCAATGTTTAAAACAGCATTGTTACAAAAAAATGGTTTCTGTAAAATTTATTGGAAAACATCTAATGAACAAAAAAAAGAATCCTATAAAAATTTAACAGAACCAGAATATCAAGCATTATTAGTTGATGATGAAGTTGAAATTATTGACGTAGAACAAAACGAAAAAAATATGTTAGGTCAAATTGAAATAACATATGATGTTGAATGTAAAAGAGTTAAAGATTATTCACGAGTACAAATTGATCCCGTTCCTCCCGAGGAAATTTTGGTATCTCGTAGAGCAAAATCAATAAAGGATTGCGACTTTATTGCTCAACGAGTTTCCAAAACTGTATCTGAATTAGTTGATATGGGTTTTAACAAAAAAGAAGTTGAAAGTTTACCAACAGCAGAAGATCAAGCGTTTAATACAGAATCTATTGTTAGACGTAGTTATGATGATGCAACCTCAGATATGGAATTATCTAACATTGATCCAGCTTTGCGTGTTGTTCAGATAACTGAATGCTACATGAAAGTTGATATGGATGGCGATGGTATTGCTGAACTACGAAAAATTATTGTTGGTGGTAGTGGTTACAATAATTATGTAATTTTAGAAAACGAAGAAATACCTGTTATCCCTTTTGCTATGGTAACAGCTATTCCAATGCCTTTTCGTTTTTTTGGTTTATCTTTTTATGATTTATTGGCTGACGTACAGCAAATGTCCACAACCATTATGCGTCAAACCTTGGATAATATGTATCTCCAAAATGCCGCAAGAACAGTTGTTGTTGATGGACAAGCTAATTTAGATGACCTTTTAACATCAAGACCAGGCGGAATAGTTAGAGTTAAAAATCCTAATGCCGTTACACCAATGCAGACACCTAATTTTTTAAATGAGGGTCTTGCTATGATGCAAAAGATTGATGATCTAAAAGAAAAACGATCTGGAGTTCCTAAACAAAATACAGGATTAAATCCAGACACAATTAATAAAAGTCATACTACCGCAACGTCAGTTAATCAAATGATGGCTGCCGGAACTCAGCGTGTGGAACTTATTGCTCGTAATTTTGCAGAAGGCGTTAAAGATATTTTTAAAAATATATTAACTATACTTTGTGAATATCAAGATCAGGAAAGAATTATTAGATTAAGAGGAAAATTTATTCCAATGAATCCTAGAGAATGGACAACACGATATGATTGTACTGTTCAAGTAGGTCTTGGCACAGGCAATCAAGATCAACGTTTACAAGTTTTACAAGGTGTTTTAGGAGTGCAAGAAAAATTAATACAAAATGGTGGAATGGGTTTAGTTAATCCACAAAATATTTTTAATACGTTAGAAAAGTATTTAGAAAATGCAGGATATAAAGATGCAACACAATTCTTTAACAATCCTAGCACACAGCCACCTCAACCGCCTAAAGAACAACAACCAGACCCAGCTTTAGAAATTGCAAAACAAGATATACAAATGAGAAATGCAAAAAATGAAGCTGACGTACAACTTAAACAACAAAAACAACAACAAGATAATATTATAAAAATGCAACGTTTAAATTTAGATGAACAAAAATTAGCAACACAAGTAATTAAAGATCAAAAAGTATCTGAATTGGAAAAAGAAAAATTGGCTACTAAAATACTAGAACAAGGAATGAATTAATGGCAACTTTTACTCCTTTTATGCAAGGAACTTCAGCACAATCAATTATTAATAATTATTTGAATAGTGGTGGATTTAATCAAACTATTGATAATGATAGTATTCGTAACCCAATATTTGATTTAAGAACTGAACAAGGTTTATCTGCTGACGCTTTATATCCAGAACCTTTAATAGATTTTTCAGTTCCAGATGTTCCTGTTGATCCTTGTCCAGAAGGTTATCAATTAATTGATGGCGTATGTCAACCAATGGAAGAATTTGGTCAATCTTTATATCAACCTGACAATCAAGGTAATAATAATAACAACGAAGAAGTTTTAACTTTTAGTGAACAAGAATACAACAAAATGAAAAAAGACCCTAACAATCCTTATGGGGTGGAAATAAAAGAAGAAAAGCAAAATTTAATGAAGCTGTTAATACAATATTAGGACAAACAATGGCAACTAACTTTTTTGGTCAAAACAACAATCCATTAGCTTTTGGTTTTCAAGATGGCGATACATTTACAAAATATTCGCCACAAAATTATCTTAATCAAGTTGGAGATGTTGTTATTCCAGGTAGTAATCAAGGAGCAACAATGAATGAATTACTTGCAACTGTTGGTCAAGGAACACAAGGAACTGGTCAAGGATATGTTGCTCCAACTCAACAAGTTAATTCTGGGCAACAAGGAACGCAAGTTTCAAATAATTTAGGAAGTCTATTAACAGATGCAGGAGAAAGAGACGAGACAGCTTATCAGGCCGCTATTGCACAAAACATAGCACAAAATTTAGCAGGTCAAGGTAGTCCACATGGAACAGCTAGTACAGGATCAGGATTTTCTACTTCTTTAGGTGGATTTTATAAAGGAAGGTAATGAGTTTAGAAAAAGAACAACAAAGAGGACATAGAGCAAAAGCAATATTAGAAGATGAAATATTTACAGAAGCAATAAAAAAAGTTTCAGACGAGTTAGACCTAGAATGGATTAATTCGCCTGTAAGAGACATAGAAGGACGAGAAAAAATTTACATGATGAAAAGAATGTTAAACGTTCTTCTTGTGCAATTAAAATCTGTTATGGAAACAGGAAAACTAGCAACAAAACAGATTAACAAACAATAAGGAGTTAATAATGGTAGACCAACCTCAAAGTGAGGAGTCTGGCGTTTCAAAACCAACCTATACAACGGATGAAACCGCCAAGGCGTTCACGACACTTTTAAATAAAGAAACTGCGAGTAATGAACAACTTGAACCAGAAACAACAGAGAATAAGGATATTGAGCCAGTAGAAGAGGTGACCGATGAATTATTTGAAAGTGTTGAAGGCGATAACATAGAAGATACCACAGAAGCCAATTCAAAAGCCCAAGAGGAACTTTATAAAGTTAAGATCGGAGATCAAACACTTGAAGTTACCCTTGACGAGGCCTTGAAAGGTTACCAGCGTGAGTCTGACTATACAAAAAAAACTCAGGATTTAGGAGAACAACGTAGAGAATTACAATCTCAACGAGATACTTTAAATAAGGAGTTAGATGCAGTTAAAAATTCTCGTAATCAATACGAACAACAATTAACAGAATTATCAAGGCAATTAAATCAAACAAATAATATTGATTGGGAAAATCTTTATAGAGAAAACCCCGCTGAATATGTGCGTTTGAAAGCTGAAGATGATAAACGTAAAGAGACTTTGCAAGTTGCTCAGCAAGAACAACAACGCATACAACAAGAAAAACGGGCTGAACAAGAAAAAATTTATCAAGACTATCTTGTTAAAGAACGTCAAATCTTGTCTGAAAAAATGCCTGTTTATGCTGACAAAGAAAAAGGTCCCGAATTGGTTAAAAAATTAACTAATTTTGCTATGGAAAATGGTTATTCTGAACAAGAAATTGCTATGATGGTAGATCATAGAGCAATTTTATTATTAGCTGACGCTTACAGATATAATCAAATTAAAAAAAGTAAATTAGCAAATAAAAAAGTTAAATCAAAACCTAAAACGATTACATCTAATGCAAGTAATATTACCGAGGATTCTGCTGATCGTCAAAATATTGATAAGAGAATGTCAAGACTTAAACAATCAGGACATATCCAAGATGCAAAAAATGTGTTGAAGGAAATGTACTTTAACGAATAGGAGAGAACTATGGCCGTACCGGCTAATACTGTGCAAACCTATAACCGTGTTGGTATTCGTGAGGATCTTGCAGACGTAATTTATAATATTGCGCCTATGGAAGTGCCGTTCATGTCTAACGCTGGAAAAGGTAATGCTACACAAACAAACCACGAATGGCAAACAGATGGATTATCTGCCGCTGCCGCAAATGCCAAAATAGAGGGTGATGACGTTGGAAATACTTCAATGGCAGCTACTACTCGTCTAGGCAACTATACACAAATCTCTAACAAAGTAGTTGGAGTATCTGGAACCGACCAAGCTGTTACAAATGCGGGTCGAGGAGACGAACTTGCTTACCAATTAGCAAAAGCAGGAAAGGAAATTAAGCGTGATATGGAACACACCATGATTGGCGCTGAAACTTTTAAAACTGCTGGAGCGGCTGGAACGGCTAGAAACCTTGGCTCAGTTGGAACATGGTATGGTGGCAATATTGCCGGAACAGCAACCGCTGCCAACAATTATTCTGCTGCCGCTAATACAACTTATGCCAATGCCGCAGGTGCCGTTGGTGCTGGATTAAATGGTGATGGATTAGTTAAAAGAAATGCAAATGGAACACTAAGAGCATATACAGAAGCCCTTTTAAAAACAGGTCTTAAAAAATGTTTTGAACTTGGTGGAAATCCAGATGTAGTTCTAATGACAGCTTCACATAAACAAACAGCTTCATCTTTTAATGGTATTGCTACTAACACTAACGATATTAAAGATAAAAGAGTAATTGGAGCAGTAGATGTTTATACAAGTGATTTTGGCGAGGTAACATTTGTTCCTGACAGATTCCAACAAGAGAATAGAGTTGATATTCTTGAAATGGATAAATGGGAACTATCTTATCTTAGACCTTTTGAAACTAAAGAATTAGCAAAAACTGGTGACTCAGACAAACGTATGATCGTAACTGAATATACGCTAACTGCTAGGTCTCCAAATGCTAACTATGGTATTTTTGCCTTAACTGCTTAATTAAATTTTATATAAGGGGCGTAATTAGTACGCCCCCTATTTATTGAAGTGAATTAGTCACGGAACAATAAGGAAAACAAATGAGAACATTAAACGATTATTTTTTAACAGGAAAAATTACAACTATCTCAACAGCAGGTAGTAGTTTTGTAACTGCTCCTGATAGTGGAAAAATTATTAAAATTTATACTACAATTAAAAATGCTATTACAAGTGCTGACGCTGGTCTATCTTTTGAAATAGGTGGAGTAGCTGTTGGCGGTGGTGATATTACAGTAACACAATCTGGCTCAGCCGCAGGAGATGTGGATTCAGCAACTCCTTCAAGTGCAAATTATGTAGAAGAAGGACAAACAATCGAAATGATTACAGATGGCGCATCTTCAACAGCGTGTGAATGTGAAGTAACTTTTGTAATTAGAAGAACAGGGTAATAAAATGTCAAATGTAGGAATATATTATGGTTATCCAACCACAGTTCATAAAGTGGATTTTACTGCATCTTCAGTAGCTTCTTCAACAGCTTTTGCAAATGAAACAAGTATTGTAATGTTATGTGCAAAAACGGCAGGATGTCATTTTCATATTGCTCCTACCCCAACTGCAACTACTGATTTATCATATTTACCTAAAGATGAAGTAATTTATGTAAAAGTAGCTGGTGGCGATAAAATTGCCGCTATAAGAGAAGCATCAACAAGTGGAAGTTTATACGTTACTGAATTAGTATGAGTAAAAAACTTTCAATAGATGATGATAAAAATTCATCTATAATAAAAAGCAAAATGCACATTGACGAAAGCGAAAATAAATATCATTTTGAAGATGTGCAGGATGTTGAGCCAATATTAGATATGAATAAAAAAGAGTCTAATATGGGTAACGCACAATTAAGAATGCACGGAGAATTAGGAAAACACGCAGGAATGACTAAAATTGCGTCTATTCCTCTTATTGTTGTTCAGCAATTAGCTAAACAAGGAATTATGACTCCAGCTGGTGGAATTAAAGATAGAGTACGTTTTAAACAATGGCTTAACGATCCACAAAACAGATTATTTAGATTGTATCAAGGAAATGTATAATGGCTTTAGACACTTACGCAAATTTAAAAACAGAAATAGCAAACTATCTCAATAGAACTGATTTAACAGAATATTTAGATACTTTTATTGATCTTGCAGAAGCAAGACACTCACGAGATTTGCGTTTGCGTGAAATGGAAAATGTTAGCACAGCAACAACAACTGTTTCTGGAACACAAAGCTATGATTTACCAACAGGTTATTTGGAAATGCGATATGTTTTATATCAAAGTGATCCTTATAATTTTTTATATTTTATGGCACCACCAGATTTCTTTAGGGCTTTTAATGCCGGTGAAACTTCTGGAACACCAAAGTATTACACAATAGTTGGTAGCAAAATATATTTGGGACCTAAACCCGATGCCGCAAAAGTTTTAGAATTAGGTTTTTTTCAAAGACCTACAGGATTATCTGACTCTAATACAACAAATGCAGTATTAACAGATTTTCCGGATTTATATTTGTATGCGTCTTTGGCCGAGTCTGCTCCCTTTTTAGTACAAGATGAAAGATTGGCAGTTTGGGCTCAACTTTATAAAGAAGGAGTTAAAACAGCTAACGAATCCGCACAAAGAGGAAGAGAATCCTCAGCACCGTTACAAATGTCAACCAATAGAGTTACATAATGCCTCAAATAGAATTTGGACAGCTACAAGCTGATTTACCAACATATCAAAATTCTGGAGCAATAAAAGTTGATGGAGTAATTCCTTTAGCTAAAGGTTATAAATCTTTTCCAAGATTTGTTGGTTTAAGTGGAACAGGTTTAGGAACGACACCAGTTGGATTATTTACAAGTTTTTCTGCTGGTGGATCAACAAACTATGCAGGAGATGAAACTAAACTTTATCAAATGGATAGTAGTTTAGTTTTTCAAGATAAATCCAAAGCTGGTGGATATAATAATTCTACCACAGAAGGATCACGAGATTTTTGGGCTTTTACGCAATTTGGATCAAATATTATTGCAACTAATGGCGCTAATTACATACAAAAGTTTGAAGAAGGCGTTGATAGTTTATTTTCAGATTTAGTATCTGATTTAAAAGCAAAATATTTAGCCGTTATAAGAGATTTTGTTGTTGCGGGTTATACAACAGAATATGATACAGCAAAAACTTTCGACTCTAATACTATTTCAAGTAATCAAATAACGATTACAAGTCATGGTTGGACAACTGGCGATACTATTGTTTATGATAAAAATGGAAATACTGCTTTAACAAACTTAACTGATGGTACAACGTATTATGTTATTTATGTTAATGCAAATGCTTTTAAAGTAGCAACAACTTCAGCTAATGCAACAGCCGGAACAGCAATTTCTTTAAGTGCTACTGGCGGAAGTCAAACACATAAGTTTCAAAAATATAATGTTAATAATCAAAGATGTAAATGGTCTGGGTTAAATGACAGTTCAACTTGGACTCCAAGTCAAGCAACACAATCCGGCTATCAAGATATTGTGGGAACTCATGGAAATATTCAAGCAATAGTTGGTGGCGAAAGTTTTGGCGTAATCTTTATGGAAAGAGCAATCTATCGTATGGATTATGTTGGAACTCCCTTAATCTTTCAATTTAGTAAGATAGCAGATAATATAGGTGCCTTTGCTCCAAAAAGTGTTGTAAGTTTTGGATCAGATATATTTTTCTTGGCACAAGATGGTTTTTACAAACTATCAGGTGGGCAACAATTAACACCAATAGGAAATGGTAAAATTGATGATTTCTTTTTACAAGATATAACATCAAATTTTGAAGGAATATGTTCAGCCGTTGATCCAAACAATTCTATGGTTGTATGGAGTTATCGTGGAGAGGGAGCAACAGGAACAAATTTTATAAATAATAAATTAATTTGTTATAATTTTAACGTTGATAAATGGTCAACCGCAAGTGAACAAACATTATTATTTATGAATAGTGCCTCACAAGAAGCATTTACAACTTTAGAAAGTTTAGACGTTTTAGGAACGTTAGATGGTTTGCCTTATAGTTTAGACTCATATTTTTATGACGAAGGAATTATTGGTTTAGGCGCATTTAACTCCGAAAAGAAATTTGGTAAATTTTTAGGAGCCAGTTTAGATGCAGAAGTTGATACTACTGAATTTGAAGGAGCCAAAGAATTACGATCTACAATTATTAACGCAAGACCAATAGTTAATGCTAATGGAAGTGATAATACAACCATAAGTGTTACTCCAATTACTCGTTCTTCACAAGCTGACGCTGTTACAACTGGAACTGCTGTAACAACTCAATCTAGTGGAGATTGTCCGTTACGATCTACAAGTAGATACCATAGAATAAGAGTAAAAGTAACAGGAAATTTTTTAACAATGTCAGGCGTTGATGTTGAAACAAGACCTGAAGGCAAAAGATAATGGCAACAAATCAATATATTAATGTTCCAGTATCTATGCCCGATCAAGCACAACATTTGAGATTAATTTCAAATGCTGTAAATAATACGTTGGATGGTAAAATAAATTCAACAGGAGATGTTACATTAACTGCTAGTGGCACATCTACTACTTTAACTGATGCAAGAATTGGTTTAAATTCTGTTATTATTTTAGTTCCAACAAATGCTAACTCCAATACAGCAAAAGCAAATCTATATGTTTCTGCTAAAGCTGATGGATCAGCAACATTAACTCATTCATCTTCTAGCAACACCGATCAAAAGTTTGATTACGTTGTTATTGGATGATTATACAAGTACCAAAAGAAGATTTACATATTATTTGGAATGAAATTGAGCCGTTAATTAAAAAAGCGTTAGATGATTGTTATACAACTAACGATATTTTAAAAGGTTTAGTTTTTGAAAAATTCCAACTTTTTATTAGTTGGGAAAATAAAGTTGAGAGTGCTGTTGTAACAGAAGTTGCACAATACCCTCAAAAAAAAATATTAAGATATTTTTTAGCTGGAGGTAATAACATAAATAATTGGTTAGAGCCAATACAAGAAAAAATTGAAAAATTTGCAAAACTTAACAACTGCAATTCTATTGAAGTTGCAGGAAGAAAAGGTTGGGCAAGAAAATTAAAAGGATATGAACAAAAAATATATTTATTTAGTAAGGAATTATAATGAGTAAAGGAAGTAACCCAACAAACGTAACTACAACCACAAGTGCTGAGCCATCTGAATTTGTTAAGCCATACGTTACAGAAGCGTTTGATCAAGCACAAAATTTATTTCAATCAAATGTTCCTAACTATTTTCCAAAACAAACATATACAGATTTTGCACCCGAAACTACGGCAGCTTTAAAATTAGCAACAGCTAGATCATTAAATAACCCTTTATTAGCAAGTTCGCAAAACGAAATTAATAAAATTTTACAAGGAAATTATTTATCTCCAACAACTAATCCTTATTCACAAGCCCTTTATAATAAAATGGCAGGAGATGTTACAGCAGGCGTACAATCACAATTTAGCAAAGCTGGACGTTTAGGAAGTGCTGCCAATCAATCTGTTTTAGCAGAAGAATTAGGACAATTAGCTAATCAAGTATATGGCGATCAATACGATACTGAACGAGCAAATATGGTTAATGCAGTTGCTATAGCTCCTCAATTAGCCGCACAAGATTATACTGATATTCAAGCATTAAGTGGAGTTGGACAAACTAAAGAAGCTATGGAAATGGCTAAAATACAAGATGCTATGGCTCGTTTTGATTTTGAACAACAAAAACCATATTACAAATTAAGAGAATATTTAGGATCAATAGGAGCAAACGTTCCAACAACAACAGCAACAACAAAACCTGTGTTTAGAAATACTGGAGCCGGAATATTAGGTGGAGCATTACAAGGAATGGAATTAGCACAAGGTATTAGTGGATTTAATCCAATGTATGGTGCTGCCGCTGGTGGACTACTTGGAGGATTTGCTTAATGAATGAATATGATTGGTACACAAAAACTTTAGCAGATCAAAAAGCTATGGGTTTCCCTGACAATAGAACTTTTGATGATATAGTTAAATATGCAGAAAATACACCTTATCGTTTTAGAGGAGTTAATCATGGAGGTTATAATGATGATTCAGGAAGAACAAGAAACTTTAGTGCATTAAACTTATCTCCTGTTGAGAGAAGAAATATTATAGATCAATCATATATAAGAAATAATTTATCTGTTCCAAATAGAAGTTATTCCTCACTTGGAAGTCAAATGAACGCTATGAATTTGCCAATGTCAAGTGG
>LUMU01000039.1_pt2 | contig 31871 bp, 45 predicted proteins | sample 729751 | NCBI WGS metagenome assembly LUMU01 (sample SAMN03860300, study PRJNA289734) | marine metagenome | biome: seawater column; feature: ocean; material: water; isolation source: Red Sea water column Station 192 - depth 100m | place: Saudi Arabia: Red Sea | collected 2011-10-15 | depth 100 m
TCTATAACACTTGAATAAATTTGAGCCGTTGTAATGTTATGTGATTTTGGAATATCTTGATTTAGAAATCTTTCATAATTTCCTATATCCATATCACACTCTCCTCCATCATCGGTAACAAAGACCTCTCCATGTGCAATTGGATTCATTGTTCCTGCATCATAATTCAAATATGGATCAATCTTTACACATGAGACTTTTTGGTCTGATAGTTGTAATAATTTACAAATTGAGGAAGATACGACTCCTTTACCTAAACCAGACATAACTCCGCCTGTAACAAAAATAAACTTTGTCTGCATTAAATTATTATAAACTTCTTATTTTTATTCCTTTATTTCGTTATCTTGTTTTATTCTTTAGTTTCTTTGTAAATGTGAAAATCTTACTCTCAATCTTATTTACAGGCGTATTTTCCATGATCTTGATATTTGCGCTACCGACAATTACTGCATCTGCTCCTGATGAAACATATTTGTGAACATCCTTATCTGTAGATATTCCAAATCCTACTCCTACTGGAATTTTTCCATTTGCGGATCTTTTTGTATTCTTTAATGCATCGATTGTATACTTGTGAATTTTTGTCTGAACTCCAGTTGTGCCAAACACTGCCACCATATACAAAAAACCTGACGTTGCCTTGATTATCTTCTTTAGCCTATCGTTTTGTGTATTTGGCGATACTAGAAATATTGTGTCCATGCCTGACTTTTTTGCTGCTTTTACATAGTCTTTAGATTCTTCAATTGCCATGTCTGGTAAAATTAATCCGTCAATTCCTACTTCTTTTGCACGTGAGATGAATTTTTGATATGTTTGATTATACAAGATATTTGTATATGTCATCAAGACTAATGGAATATCTGCCTCTTTACGAATTTTTTTTACAATTGAAAAGAAATCATCAATTTTAGTTCCTTTGTTTAATGATTCTGTACTTGCCATTTGTATTGTTGGACCATCTGCTATTGGGTCTGAAAATGGAAATCCTAATTCAATAATGTCTGTCCCGCCTTTAATCAATCCTCTCACTGCAGCTAATGTTGCTTTCTCTGATGGATATCCTACCATAATATATGAAATTAAAGCTGCTTCGTTTTTTGATTTTAACTGATTAAATTTTTCTTGTATTCTGGTCATTGTTTTGATAAATATTCCTTAACGATATCGATATCTTTGTCTCCTCTACCTGACAATGTCACAACAATAGATTCTGTTTTTTTCATTTTCTTTGAGATTTTTATTGCATGAGCTATTGCATGTGCAGATTCTAGTGCAGGAATAATCCCTTCTGTACGTGTTAAAATCAAAAATGCATCAATTACTTCATCATCAGTTACTGCCTTGTATTCTACTCTGTTTTCATCTTTTAGGTATGCATGTTCAGGTCCAACCCCTGGATAATCTAATCCTGCAGAAATACTATGTGTCTCGCTAATCTGTCCATCTTTGTCTTGCATAAGATATGTCATCATTCCATGTAACACGCCTTTTTTCCCTGCAGAAAGTGGTGCAGAATGTAATTTTGTCTTAACACCTTTTCCTCCTGCCTCAATTCCTATAATTCTAGTTTTAGTATCAATTAATGGATAAAATGTTCCAATGGCGTTTGAGCCTCCTCCTACACATGCAATAACTGCATTAGGAATTTTTTTCATTTGTTTTTTTATCTCGGTTCCAATCACTGCTTGGAAATCTCTAACCATCAATGGATATGGATGTGGTCCTACTGCAGAACCTAGTAAGTAATATGTTGAATCCACATTTGTAATCCAATCTCTCATTGCTTCATTAATTGCATCTTTGAGAGTCTTTGATCCTGATTTTACCGCATGAACTTTGGCTCCAAGTAATTCCATTCGGAAAACATTCTGTTTTTGACGAATTGTATCTACATATCCCATGTAAATTTCAGCTTTTAATCCAAGACTTGCACATGCCATTGCTGTTGCAACTCCGTGCTGTCCTGCCCCTGTCTCTGCAATTATTCTTTTTTTACCCATACGCTTTGCAAGTAATGCCTGTCCCAAAGTGTTGTTAATCTTATGTGCTCCTCCGTGCAACAGGTCTTCTCTTTTCAAATAGATTTTTGCACCTCCGACTGTTTTTGTTAGATTCTTTGCAAAATACATGGGAGTTGGTCTTCCTGCATATTCGATTAATAGTCTACCTAACTCTTTTTTGAAATTCTTATCATTTCTAATTTTCAAATAACTTTTTTCTAATTCTTCTATTGCAGGAGCAAGTGTTTCTGGAATATACTTGCCTCCAAATTCTCCAAATCTTCCATCTTTTGGTATTCCTATCTTCATATTGAATTCACTAATCCTCTTACTGTTTCTTCGATGTTATCATTTTTCATAATTGCGGTTCCTATTAGGAATCCTTTTGCTCCACACTTATGAAGAAATCGAATGTCATCGACAGTCTCTATTCCGCTTTCAGATATGATAATTTTTGACTGATCTGATTTCTCTAAGATCTTTTTTGTTGTATCTAGATTAATTTTCAATGTGTCCAGATTTCTGTTGTTTATCCCTACAATATCTGCGTCTGTTTTACAGGAATTTTCAAACTCTTCGGAAGTATGAGCCTCTACCAGCACCTTTAATCCATTTTTGTGACCATATTCGATTAATTCTTCCATTCCGCTGACCATTCTTTTATCAAATAGTGACTGAATAAGCAAAAAATAATCCGCGCCAATTTTTTTTGCAGCATCAATCTGGATTTTATCAACTGTAATGTCTTTCATTAACATTGGAATCTTCACATTTCTTCTAACCTTCATAAAAAATTCAGGTGATCCATCAAACATGTATGGCTGTGTTAACACGGATAGTGCAGTTGCGCCTCCACTAACCATCTTCTTTGCAATCTCTACAGGGTCGGTTATTTTTCTAATACTTCCTAAAGCTGGTGACGAAAATTTCACTTCTGTAATTAGTGAAGCATTCTTTGACTCTGTTATGATTTGTTCCAAATCTTTTCCTGAATTTGGTATTTGTTCATTAATATCATAAACCCCATCTTCTATTGCCTTTTTTGAATTACTGACAAGTTTTTCTAAAATATTTTCCATATCACTTAAACTCCTCTAATTTATCTAATGCATTATTTTCTTTTGCAAATTGTTTTAATTTTTCAAATGCTTTTCCATTATTTACTGTCTGTTTAGCTAACTCTACACATTCTTCAAATTTATTACTGAATCCTCCTACCAATAATCCTCCTGCAGCATTTAGAATTGTAATTTCTTTCATTGTTTTGTTTGATGTATTATTCAATACTTTAACAAATGAATCAATGGCTTCTTTTTTTGTTGAAATCTGAATATCTACTAAATTACCTTTTTCTAAATTATACTTACTTGGATCAATAATGAATTCTGTTATCTCTTCATTTTTTAATAGACATGCTTTGTTTTTTGATGTTGTTGATAATTCATCCATTCCATCATCGGATCTTACAGTTAGTACCGTATCTGAAAAATTCTTTTGCATAATTTTGGCAATCCTTTCAATGTAATTATCTGCAAACACTCCTATCATTTGATGTCTTACTTTAGCAGGATTGCATAATGGTCCTAATAGATTAAACGCAGTTCTCTTACCAATTATTTTTCTTGCAGGTGCAACATTTTTCATAGCAGGATGAAACTTTGGTGCAAACATGAATCCTATTCCTATCTTCTCAATCATTTCTTCGACTACCCATGGTTCTGAGTTCAAATCGAATCCAAAATATTCAAAAATATCTGCGCTTCCAGATATGCCTGAAACCGACCTGTTTCCATGTTTGGCAACATTCCCTCCTGCACCTGCAATCACAAATGCTGCTGCTGTTGAAATATTGAATGTTTGTAAGTTATCTCCTCCCGTTCCACATACATCAATTAAAGTCCCATGACAACGTGGGTTAATGTTAACTGAATACTCGTTCATTTTTGTAAACATTGCACGTAACTCTTCATTTGTTTCTCCTTTGTTAGATAGGTCTCTTAGAAAATCTGCAATTTCTTGATCATCATTTCTCCCATTTAGAATACCACTCATTACTTCTGACATCTCATCAAATGTTAAATCCCCATTAATTTTTTTCATGATCTTTTACCCTTTTTATGAAGTTTGCAAAAATTTTAGAACCTTCATCAGTTAGAATTGATTCTGGATGGAATTGTACTCCATCGATTAGATATTCCTTATGACTAACTCCCATAACTTCTCCATCATCTTCTGCTACTGCAGTAATCTTTAATGAATCGGGAATGATTGTCTTTTCTCCTACTAATGAATGATATCGAGTTGCTCTGAACGGATTTTTTACCCCAACAAATAATGATTCATCAGTATGTTTTACTTGGCTTGTCTTTCCGTGACGAATATTATCTGCATTAACCACATTTCCTCCAAAACATGAAATTATTCCTTGATGTCCCAAACAAACACCTAAGATTGGTTTTTTTGGCCCAAGTTCTGTAATTACTTTCTTACAAATTCCAAAATATCTTTCATCATCTGGAGTGCCCGGTCCCGGCGAAATTATAATTGCATCATAATCTGATTCTTCAATATCTTGTATTGTCACTTTATCATTTCTTATCACATCTGATGTAACTCCTAATTCACCTAACCTCTGAGCAATATTGTATACAAATGAATCATAATTATCAATGATTAAAAATTTCATTTTGATGCCTCCTTTAGTGCAGTAATCATTGCGTTTGCTTTATGCTCTGTTTCTTTTAGTTCGTTTTCTGCTATTGAATCAAATACTATTCCTGCTCCTGCTTGAACAAACCCTTTTTGCGAATCCGCAAAAATACTCCTAATAGCTATTGCAAAATCACAACACCCATTAAATGAAAAATAGCCTACCGCGCCTGCATAAGTTTCTCGCTGTATTGGTTCTAATTCCTGAATTATCTCCATTGCTCTGACTTTTGGTGCTCCTGAAACAGTTCCTGCGGGAAATACTGCTTGAAATGCATCATACATGTCGTGTTTATCACTTAATTTTCCAACTACATGTGTTACGATATGTTGAACATGACTAAATCGTTTAATTTCCATCAGTTCTTTCACTTTTACAGTTCCATAATCTACACTCTTTCCAGTTACTCTTAGCAACATCTCTGGACTTGATCCTATGATGATATCCTCATTCATTTTTAGGTGAAACATATATGGTGATGGATTTAATTCTCGTAATTTTGAATATACCTTGAGATAATCTCCTTTTCCATCATATGAAAATCTTCTAGACAGTACAACTTGAAATACGTCTCCACTATGAACATACTCTTTTGCTTTTTTCACTATCTTTTCAAATGCACTTTTATCTAAATTTGGGGTAATTTCTGAAATCTCAAATTGTCCTATCTCTTCTTCTGTTTTCTTTATCTTGTCTTTTCTATCTTCGTCATAATAAAAATAGAAAAATTGTTTCTTTTTGTTATCATATAATATGCCATCGTTATAGATTCCAAATTCCATAATTGGTTTTTCTAAATCACGTTCACCGGGAATATTTTCAAATAATCTGATTGCATCATAATCGATATTTCCTACTGCCCCTCCAAGATATCTATATGACATATCTTCTGTTTTCTTTATCAATTTCTTGATTTCATCCAACGGTTGCTTTGTCTGAATTGTGTCTATTCTCCCATCTCTATTTTGAATAGTAATTCTGTCAAAATATCCTTTAACAATTAATTCTGGATCAAATCCCATAATGGATGTCTCAGCAAGTTCGTCAGGTCCTTCCAATGATTCGAACAAAAATGAATGAGTATAATTTCTGGAAATTTTATTGTAGACGTCAAAAGGTTGAGTTTCAGTGTACACTAGAGGAATCTTAGAAATGCTGTGTTTTCCAAAGGTGTTCACCCATATGCAGGCTAAAGAAATACGGTATTTAAACTCTAAATGAATGTTACAGTAAAGTACGGTACCTTTATATCGAATGGGTGTGTAACATATGTATGAGCCAGTTAGTTTATTCTGGAAAATCCTCACTCATTCAAGATTTTGTTTTAAAAACAAAACCTGTCTTCCTGCTAAGCGATGCTCATGAAATGAGTTGTTATGTATGCAAAAAAGGAATAGAAGATGGCGTATCTTTGACTGCTAAAACATTGAATTCAAAAAATGTAATGTTATGTGAAAAACATTTCGAGTAATTAATACTCTGCAGGTTTTGTAATTGCACCTTTTGCCGCAGATCCTACTAGAGATGCAAATTTTGCTAATGCCCCGGTAGAATAATTTGGTTCTGGTCTTCTCCATTCTTTTTTCCTATTTGCTAATTCTTCTTCTGAAACATGTAGGTTAATTGAAGAATCTTCTACATTGATTGAAATCTTATCTCCGTCTTTTACTAATGCAATTGGGCCTCCAACAAATGCTTCTGGGGCAACATGCCCAACCATGAATCCTCTCGTTCCGCCAGAGAATCTACCGTCTGTTACCATTGCTACTTTTTTTCCTAGTCCTTGACCTACAAGTGCTGCTGTAGTCGAAAGCATTTCTCTCATTCCTGGTCCTCCTTTTGGACCTTCATATCTAATTACTACGACATCTCCCTCATCAACATCTCCTTTTGAAACTGATTCAAATGCATATTCTTCTCTATCGTAAACTCTGGCGGTACCTGTAAACTCTGTCATTTCAACACCTGCAGTTTTAATCACTGCACCTTCTGGTGCTAATGAGCCTTTTAGAATCACAGCTGTTCCTACTTCATGTATTGGTTGTTCTACTGGTTTTACTATCTGTTGTTCTGGAACCTCTGTAATTGATAACTCCTCCAAATTTTGTTTAATTGTTTTACCTGTAACTGTTAGGCAATCTCCATGTATCAATTTTTTATCTAATAATTTTTTCATGATTAGTGGAATTCCACCAATTTTATCTAAACTATTCATCACATAATTTCCACCAGGTTTCATATCTGCAACATGAGGTGTTTTCTTTCTAATCCTTTCAAAATCATCATATGTCAAATTAATTCCTGCTTCGTTTGCCATTGCCAAAAGATGCAAAATTCCGTTGGTTGAACCTCCAACTGCATTTAGCATTGTGATTGAATTTTCAAATGATTCAAATGTTACAATATCTAGTGGTTTTATGCCTAGTTTGAGCAATTCTGAACAAGCCTTTCCTGTTTCATAGACAATTTTGTTTCTCCTTTCATCTTCTGCTGGAGGACTTGCACTTCCTGGTAATGATAATCCGATTGCTTCTGAAATTGATGCCATTGTATTTGCAGTAAACATTCCTCCACAAGAACCTGCATTAGGACATGCTACATTTTCAATATTTTCTAATTCTTCGGCAGTAATTTTTCCTGCATCGTAAGAGCCTACTGCTTCATATACATCAACTACTGTTAATTCTCTACCATCTAGCATTCCTGGCATAATTGTACCACCATAAACAAAGACCGATGGTATGTTTAGTCTAATCATGCCCATCATTGTTCCTGGTAAGCTCTTATCACATCCTGCAATTCCAACTAATGCATCATATTGATGTGCACGAACCATAAGTTCAATTGAATCTGCAATTACTTCTCTGCTGATTAATGATGATTTCATTCCTTCATGTCCCATTGCAATTCCATCACTTACTGCAATTGTACTGAATTCTCTTGGTGTTGTTCCTCCATCAGTTACTCCTTGTTTTGCTTGTTGTGCAAGATTTGGAAGATGAATGTTACATGGCGTTGCTTCATTTCCTGTATGGCATACTCCTACCATTGATTTAGCTAAATCTTCATTAGTTAACCCCATTGCTTTGTACATTGCACGATGTGGTGCTCGAGCTGTACCTTCTACAACGTTTCTACTTGAAATCTTCATTTTACTCACAATCTATTGATTGCTTGTGCATTTAACTCTGCTAGTTGTTTCTCTATTGCTAGTTGATCTTCATTACCGTATGATATGAGAATTCTATCATTGTCTTGTATGACATAACTTGCAATATCTGCTACTCTTTTGTCATTTATGTAAAACTTCAATGTATAATCGTCATTATTACAAAATTGTCTTCCATCTGGGAATATGAAACAATTCTCGTCAACAGCAATCTTCATTGAATTAAACATGAATTCAAGTTCAACTCCTGTGGAATGTCTATGTACGGTATCTCCATCTGAATTCTCAAAGTGAATCCATGGTGTGGTTACCTGATAATTTGGTGTTGAAAAGTCAAATTTATCTCCAAAAATCTTTACAAGCATAGATGCATGGATGTGCTCATCGCCTAGTTTGCCAGCGTTCATTGGTGCTCCAGGAACATTATTTGTAGATGTTATGAATTCAAAACATGCAAATGCTACAATGACTCCTATTGCTGACAGAATTCCGACGGCTTTAAGATTTCTACTTCTATATTGGGCAGTTCTTTTTGCTGCAAATCCTTCGCGCTCTTCTTCTCTTCTTTCCCGTCTATTTTTGCCCATTGTTCAATCACAAATTATTGTTTTTAATAAATCAAGATATCGTTTATAGCATCAAATCGAATAATTGTTGTATGGTATCGATCTTTACAGAGATTATTGAGGGAAAACGACCTGGTTTTATTATTTTTGAAGATGAGAATCACGTTGCAATTTTAGACAAATATCCTATTGATACCGGTCATTCTCTAGTCATTCCAAAGACGCCATATGAGAAAATCATCGATATGCCAAAAAATGAGGTTGCTGAACTATTCTCTCGTGTACCTGAAATTGCTAACGCAATTCTCAAGGCTACGGGTGCAGTTGCATTTAGTATTGCACAAAATAATGGCAAAGAAGCAAAACAAATCATTCCTCATGTACATGTGCATATAATCCCACGATATGCAGATAAAGCAACTATGTGGACCAAACGTGGTATTCCATCTGATGCTGAATTAGAACAATTACAAAAGAAAATTGTTAATTCTTTCTAAGTTCGATTTGGATTGTAACGTAGTATCGCTGCTATATTTCCTAAACTTCCTAACATTACTCCATGTTCTGTTTTTCCTGAAACAACTTCTACTTTGGTACCTGTTTGGGATGCAATTAATGCAATGTAATCCACAAGATCCTGATTAATCAATTCTGTATCCATTGATTTACATTCTGAACATGGTTCATTTTTCATTTCTGTTTTCTTAGCAATCATTTTTCCTTGCTCTATTAACTCATCTTCAATTTTTGAGCATCTCTTACATGTTTTTTCAATTCTACTCATATTGATGTCATCAGATACTACCACCATAGCTGCAATGTTATTTTTCAACATCTCAATCACTTCTTTTAATCCATAACTTCCTAATCCCGAATTTGTGTTAATTTCCTGAAATACTTTTTCAATAATCTTCTTTTCTTCTACCATTCTGAAATTTGATAAAATATCTCCACACTTTGCAAAAGCTTCTCTAATTCCCTCTGCACCGGAATATGACGCATCAATTGTTGCTATTATGTTATTTTGCAATCTATATTCCAAATACTCATTTTTGATAAAATCTTCTTTTGTAGGTCCTGGACCTGATACAATCAAACCTTTCACCTTGTAAATATCAATAAAATACTCTCTTGTTGTCTCTGCAACTCTGTTAAAAAAATACTGTAACTCCATTTCTCTTAATTTTTGAAAACGTTTAGCTGATTGTCCTCCTTGTCTGTGTTTTCCTGCAACTCCCGAACCCGTTTCTTTCAAAACTTCTAATTTATCCCCATGAAGTAATCCCCATCCTGCATCTTTTGCATCTATTGCTAGCAATCCAATAACATTATCATCTTGTAACATTTCTTTTAGAATGTCTGTATGAAAATGATCATCACATCGATATAGGGATATTGTCAGATCTTTAGGTGGGTCAATTTCATATATTTTAACAACTTCACTTCCAGGTGGTCCTCCTCCTTCCCTTGGAAGTGCCCCACAAAAAACTACTAATCCTTTGTCAGGAGTTTTCTTGTAAAGTTTTAATTTTTGAATTACTTTGGATAACGAATCTACGACATGGGTACGTGTTAAATCTGATTTAATATTGTCTGCAGTTCCTTGCTCTTCTCTTAATTGATTCATAATTTCGTGAAGCTGCTGACCTTTTGGAATATAGACTGAGATTAATTCTGTTCCTCTACCTGAATGTTGTGTAAGTTCATCCAATGTTTTTCTAATTTTATACATTTTTACAGAATCTACATTCTGAACCTCAAATTTTCCCATTTTCTAATAGTTCTTGAATTGGAATATTAAGATTGGTTATCACTCATCGAAGTTCATCCAATACTTGCTCAAATTTCTCAAATGGTTGGGCTCCAATTATTCTATAGGCATTTGTATCATCAAATATGATGAAAGACGGTGTAGCGTCTACATCTATCTCCCTTGCAAATTGTTCAATTTCCAATACTTTTTGACGATATTTTGAATCATTCATACATGAATTGAATTCACTTTGATTCAATTTCACTTCTTCAGCAAATCTATCCAATGCATTTCTAGTAAGCCATCCTGTATTTTCCCCTTCCCAATTTTCATAGATTAAATCATGATATTCCCAAAACTTTCCTTGTTCTTGTGCACAATAGGATGCTTCAGATGCCATTATTGATGGCGCCCCATTTAGAGGAAAATCTTTGTACACAAAATTTACTTCACCATCCATAACATATTGATCTAGGATAATTTTCATTGTTTGATCGTGGAATTTATAACAAAATGTGCACTGATAGTCCCCAAATTCTACAATTGAAATTTTTGCATCTGGATTTCCTAAAATAGTAGATCCCTCGAGCAAGTTCTTTTTATTCAACGCCATGGAACTAGTGCCTAAATTTTCTTGATTTGCAATAATTAACACTCCGAACAAAATTCCAATTATAATTGAAATTACAAGAAAATAGATCTTCATATTAGATGGCAATTTTCAATTACTTTAAATATATTGTATTTTACAAAAAACCAATGTCTCAAAATCAAACAACAATTACACAATCTAGTGTATCTAAAGTAGCAATTGCAGTTCTTGCCGTTGTATTTGGATTTGGATTGTTTATCGTAGGCTTTGATCAAGGTCATATCTTTAGTGTAGTAATGGGCGAACAAGCATTTGATGAAATGTTTATTCATGAATTGACCCATGACATGAGACATGCAGCAGGATTTCCTTGCCACTAACATAATTCTACAATCTCATTCTAAATTCTAAGAATATATAATGTATCTTATATAATCAACCAGAATTTAAAAATCATGGCAAAAAGAATCACATTACCTCAATTAAAAAAATATGATGTTACCCAAAAAGTAATTGAAATGTTGGCTGATGCTGAATCTAGGGCAATCATTTTTTCGATAATTCGTAAAGGTAAAACTGCAGCTGAATTATCTGAAAAACACAAAATTCCCCTAAGTTCAGTTTACAAAAAAATATCCGATTTGGAAGAATTAACGCTCATTCATGTAGACAGTTGGCAAATTTCTGAAAAAGGCAGAAGATTCAAAGTTTACAAGAGTCGAATTAAGGATGCTGAGATAAGTATAAAAAAACCTGAAGCGTCACTTACCTTGTCTCCAAATGATGCAAAGTAAATTGAAAAAAAGTTCTGTCAGAGAGGCGCTTCCTAAACCAAATGTTTTACAATTAAGCGAATATGACATCACTCAAAAAATAATGGAATCATTGACTAATGCTTGCCATCGCTCAGTGTTATTTTCAATAACTAAGAATTCAAAAGATGCTCCAAAAATAGCTGAAGAGTTGAACATATCTTTGTCTGCAGTATACAAAACGCTCAGCAAACTAGAAGAGTTAACTTTGGTTGAAATTGACAAATTTGATTTTGTGGAAGGAAAAAAAATTAAACTTTACAAAAGTCGAATAGGGCGTGCCGAAATTACTTTTGAGAACAATGATGCCACATTACATTTGTTCCCAAACAGATCTACGTCAGATAATAATTAATTTCATGTTAGACATACATGTTTTAAGATTAGGTTTTAAAGATCAAGATTTTTCTATTATTGAAAATATACGAAAAAAAGTTTTCTTAAATGAAATGAATATTCCCGAATCTGAATTGTTTGATGAAAATGATGAAACTTGTGAGCATTACATCCTATTTGATGGCAAAGAAGTGATTGGCTCAGTTAGATTTTTGAAAATAAAAAATGAGATCAAATTAGAACGAATGGCTATTTTATCAGAATTTAGAGGGAAAAATTATGGAAAATCTGCAATTTTACAATTAGCAGAATATTATCGTATGATAGGTTACTCCAAAATGATTCTAGATTCTATTCTGTCTGTAAAGGATTTTTATAAAAAATGTGGGTTTATAGAAGAAGGTGAAATATTCAAAAGAGTTGGAATTGATCACATACGTATGTCATTAAAGTTCTAGTCGAATCATAAAACATACCAATTGGTTATTAACTCAAAATTAACCAAACAAATTATGAATGCAGAACTTTCTAAAAGTAAACTTCATGACATTGCACATATGGGGATGCGTGCATCTCTTGGTGTAATTTTCATTGTTCATGGATTTGGAAAATTTGGAAATCCTGGATTTGGTGGATGGATATCTAGTATGGGTATACCTGCCGAAATGCAAATTCCAATTGCATTGGCAGAATTTGTACCCGGAATACTTCTCCTAATCGGAGTCTTGACTCGAATTTCTAGTGCACTATTAGCTATAGTTATGCTTGGTGCAATATTCTTGGTCAAAGGAGGAACAAGTTTAACCGGTGATTCTGGCTACGAATTTGATTTAATTCTTCTAGCTGTTAGTCTAGTAGTGATTGTTAGTGGCCCTGGAAGAATATCTGTTTCACACCTAATCAAAAAGATTCCTAGATTCTTGCACTAATTCTAGGTGACAATTTTTTCTATTTCGTTTTTTTCATCTGCAGTCTTAATTTCTCTTGCAATACGACGTCCCATACTCATACTCTCATTGAATAATAACGAATAGTATGGGGAACCATCCATGTAGATATTAGTTCCTGCTACAATCCTTGCGGAGAATTCAAACGATGTAAATTTAGCATTCTCATCATAAACCCCTTCAATACAAAAAGGACCGTTCATTCCTGGCGATACAATTCTTTTTGCGGCTTCTACGAAATTCTCGCCCATTGTATACACTTCGTCTAATAATGATTCTCTTAGAACTAACGGACTATTTCCAATTACATTGAATGAAGGAACTTTTTTTGATTTTAATTGTTGATCTGATGGAATTCTTCCCAATCCTTCAATATCTGACTCGTGTCTCTGATCAACTCCAAAGAATTCTAGTTCGTTAGTTAATGGTGAATAAAAGAATTGTAAATACGCTAAAACCCCTGCAGCATATTCTTGAATATATAGAACCTCATCTTCAGAAATGATTCCTTCAGAAATTAACTGATTTCTTTTTGTGTTATAATCTTCCTCATTTGCTGCCATGAAATAGCCTTTACCTCCTGCGGCACCTTGTCTTTTTACAATAACTAGTTTTTCAATATCTTTTGGTGATGTTACTGGTTTTGGCATGGGAAGTGTCGCTTCTCTCATGAGTTTTTCTTTCATCTCTCGGTCTGACTCCCATCTCAAAATCCATTTATTCCCAAAAATTGGCACATTGATAGATTCGATTTCATCGGAGCTCATTTGTGCAATTAATGTTCCATGTGGGATTAATATCGCATTTTGTTCGTTGAGTTTGTTTTGAATATCTTGATTTAAAATTTCGGAAAATTTCTCTACAACTATTAATTCATCAATAAACGGAAATCTTCTATATAATCTCTCACGTTTTTTCTCACAGACTAGTATTGTTTTGAATCCTTCATCTTTGGCACCTTTCAAAACTTGTAATGAACAATGAGACCCTAAAGTTGCAACGCTTGTCAAGAGTAATTTTTCTTAATTGGATGGCTTTTTGAATCTATTCCCTAGATAATGATCCCGACACATACAGAAAGATCTCATCAATTAATTCGATCTTTGCCTCCGAATCTAGTTCCTCAGGTATGGTTTTTGATAAGAAATCATACATTGATGAACTATCTTCCAATTCTCCCCTCTCTTTTCGTAGCGAATAGGTGGCAATTGCCCCTGATATGTATGCTATAGCCTTCTCACGTGTATTCATATCGACTAGACTTGGCTCTAAAATAAAAATCGTATAAACCAAATGTAAAATAAACCCAAAAAATCACTTTAAACAAATGATTGGAACGGAATTAGGTAATCTAAGGAGGACTCACTATTCTATTGAATTAAGTTCATTGGAAGAAGGTACTGAAGTAGTTGTAATGGGCTGGGTTCTCACAGTCAGGGGGCATGGAAATATAGTCTTTGGAACCATCCGTGACAAATTAGGCAATATTCAGATTATCACAAAAAGTGGCGAATGTGACGATGACATTCGTGAAAAACTTTCTTCATTAAAAGAACATTCTTCAATTGCAGTTGTTGGCAAGACTAGAAAAAATGAAAAGTCTCCTACCGGTATTGAAGTTGTACCTTCGGAACTACGAGTGTTTTCTGATGTTGAGAAAATTCCTCCATTTGAACCATATGCAAAAACTGTAAAAAATATTGATACACGTTTAGAGGTTAGAGCAATTGACCTTAGAAGAACCGTATTACAGAAAATATTTCTTGCACGTAGTTTAACATTAAAGGCTATTAGAGATTATTTATCCAAAAAAGATTTTGTTGAAATTAACACTCCCAAAATGATTGCAACAGCTACTGAAGGAGGTGCCGCATTATTCCCTATCTTTTATTACAATAAAGAAGCATTTCTAGCACAGAGTCCGCAATTATACAAAGAACAATTGACGATGAGTTTTGAAAAAGTTTTTGAAATTGCACCCATATTTAGAGCAGAACCATCTCGTACAAATCGACATTTATCTGAAGCGATATCAATTGACTTTGAAGAGGCTTATGTTGATTATAATGATGTAATGGATAGAATTGAAGATTTGATTAAAACATGTGTAGAAACGGTTCAAAACTTTGCAAAAGAAAATGAAAATGTTGATTTTCAAATTCCCGAAATTCCTGATAAAATACCTCGTTACAAATATTCCGAACTAATTGAAAAGATGCAAGCTGCAGGAGTAAAAGCACAGTGGGGTGATGATTTGTATCCAAAAAATCTACAAAAAATTGGATTGACAGGATTTTATTTCATTATTGATTGGCCGATGGGTCCGAAACCATTCTATGTCAAAGTAAAGAAAGATGACCCAAAAATATCAGAATCCTTTGATTTGATGTGGGGAGATTTGGAATTATCTTCAGGCAGTACACGTATTGAAAAGAAATCTGAATTAGAAGATAGAATGAAAAACAAAGGCATGAATGTAGATGCATTTGGATATCATCTCAATGTTTTTGATTTCGGTGTACCTCCACATGCAGGTTGTGGAATTGGTCTTGAAAGATTGATGATGGCACTAACTGGAACTGAAAACATTAGAGATACAACATTTTATCCAAGAGATGTTGATAGACTAACACCGTAGGTAAAAAAATTGGTAAATGAAGAGGAAATAATCAAAGTAGCAAAATTAATGAAAATTGATCTTGAAGATCATGGTGAGCATGTTGGAAGAGTTAAAAAAATGCTCGAATATTTTGACATTCTTGATCAAATTGACTTATCCTCTGAAGAGATTACATCACAAGAAAAATTATTGGCAGAATTAAGAAAAGATGAATTCATCCCTCATGATAAGAAATTAATCGAGTCATTAAAGAACTTCCGTGAACACTATGTTCGTGCACCAAAGATGAACTAAATGAATCTAAACACCTCAATTCTACAGTACATCGAAGATGTAAAATCTGGATCTTTCACAGTTGAAGAATTCATTTCTGCCACAATTGATAGAATTAAGATGGTAGATGGAAATGTACATGCATATCTGTCACTAAATGACTCAGCTATAAACGACGCAAAATTAATTGATAAAAAAATTTCATCTAATGAAAAAGTTGGCAAATGTTATGGATTTCCTATATCTATTAAAGACAATATTTGCATTACAGGAACTAAAACTACTTGTGCATCAAAAATTTTAGAAAATTTTGTAGCACCTTACACCGCTACTGTTGTAAATCGTCTAAATGACGAAGATGCAGTAATTACTGGAAAAACAAATCTTGATGAATTTGCAATGGGTCTAACAACTGAATTTAGTGCATACGGTGCAACCAAAAACCCATGGAATATTGATTATGTGCCAGGAGGATCATCGGGAGGAAGTGCTGCATCTGTTGCTGCCAATGAATGTCTTGCATCTTTAGGCTCTGATACTGGCGGATCTGTAAGAAATCCTGCAAGTTTTTGCTCAGTAGTTGGTCTAAAACCGACTTATGGATTAATCAGCAGATATGGTCTCATCTCATATGCAAACAGCATTGAACAGATTGGTCCTATGACTAAAACTGTAAAAGATAATGCATTTTTGTTAAATATTATTGCAGGTCAAGATTCAAACGATGACACTACAATCGATAACAAAAACCCTGACTATCTAAACGAAATTGAAAAGGGTATAGAAGGAAAAAAAATTGGAATAATAAAAGAAATGACTACTGCAGATGGGCTCAGTCAGGAAGTTTCTACAGCAACAAAAGAATCTATACAAGATTTTGAAGGCCTAGGGGCATCATGTGAAGAAGTATCTCTACCTACAATTCCATACACTGTTGCAGCATATTATACAATAACATCTACTGAGGCAGGTAGTAATCTTGCACGTTATGATAATATTAGATATGGCTACGAAATGGAATCCGAAGGTTATGAATACAATTCTTACATCTCAAAGTCAAGGACAAAATTTGGACCTGAAGTTACTCGAAGAATAATTCTTGGAGGTTTTGTACCTTCTGCAGGTCATGCAGGCAAATATTTCCTAAAGGCACTGAAAGTTAAATCAAAATTAATTTCTGAAATAAATACTGCATTTGAAAAATATGACTATCTCATTGCGCCAACCGCACCCGTTCAACCATTCCGATTTGGAGAAAAAATTGATGATCCTGTAACGCTGATGTTATTAGATTACAACACAGTAACTGCAAATCTTACTGGAAAACCTGCAATCTCGGTTCCATACAGAGTAGTTAACGGATTACCTATTGGCATGCAAATCATAGCAAATAGTTTGGAAGAAAAATCATTATTCCAAGCTGCATATGCATTAGAGACAAAAACCACCATCCCGGAGGTGCCATTATGACAAAAATTGGATTAGAAATTCACTGTCAATTAACAAAACTTGAAAGTAAATTATTTTGTTCTTGTAAAGCAAACTATCGTGAATTTGAACCAAATCATAACGTATGTCCGGTATGTATGGGATTGCCAGGTTCTCTTCCAAGATTAAATCAAAAGGCCGTAGAATCTGCTACGAGTATTGCAATGGCATTAAACTGTGCAACTCCTGAAAAAATTGCATTCTTTAGAAAAAATTACTTTTATCCAGATTTACCAAAAAACTTCCAGATTACACAGCTGAATGTTTATGGCGACATGAGTGTTGGCGGAGAAGGATATGTAGATGTGGAAGGTAAAAAAATAAAAATCAGACGTATTCAATTAGAAGAAGACCCGGGACGCTTAATCTATGAAGGAACTTCAGACCGAACAAAAATTACCTTAGTAGATTACAATCGAGCTGGTACTCCTTTGGTTGAAATTGTAACTGATCCTGACTTTGAAAATCCAAGACAAGTACGAGTTTTCTTAAACATTCTATCTGATTTATTGGAAAATCTTGGAGTTGCAGAACCTGGTTTAGAAGGTGCAATGCGTGCAGACGGTAATGTATCAATTGAGGGGGGAAATAAAGTAGAAATCAAAAATATTGGCTCATTTCACGACTTAGAAAAGGCCCTACATTTCGAATTAACGAGACAGCAGAGCCTACATGAACGTGATATAGAAATTGCAATGGAAACTAGACACTGGGACGATAGAAGAAAAATCACAATTAGTTCAAGAAGTAAAGAAGAAGATCAAGATTACAGATACTTTTTAGAAAACGACATTCCCTGGGTTAAAATTGATCAAGAAACGCGTGATGTTTTGAAAAAGAATATGCCTGAGAGCATAAGCTCTAAAAAAGAACGATATGTTGAAAAATACGATATTGCTCCACAGGTAGCCGACATTTTATCTTCTGATAGATATTATTCAGATTTGTTTGAAAATGCACATAATGAGTCAAATGCAAAAGATATTGCCAATTTGATAACGACGGATTTACTTGGATTTATTGACACTAGAGAGAAAAGAGAAACATCCAAAGTTACTCCTCAGCATTTAGCAGATTTGGTAAATGCAGTAAATGCAAAAACCCTTACAAGAAATTCATCCAAAATTGCATTACAAGAAATTGTAAAATCTGGAAAATCAGTCAAAGAACTATTAGATGAAATGGATTTAGGCCAGGTTTCTGATTCTTCTGAAATTGATAACATAATATCTCAAATATTTGAAGAAGAAAAGCAGGCAGTACAAGATGCCAAGGAGCGCCCTGAAACAGTAAACTTCCTTGTAGGAAAAGTTATGCAGAAAACAAAAGGAAAAGCAGACCCTGTCAAAACACTTGAATTAATTAAATCAAAACTAGGACAATAATTCTACGATTCCATGTCATTATGAAAACAAGTTCGTTCACCAAGGTGACATGCAGGACCTGATGGTTCAACCAAATAGATTATCGCATCAGAGTCACAATCTACCAGTATTTTTTTTACTTTCTGAGTATTTCCTGATTCTTCTCCCTTCATCCAAAGTTTCTTTCTAGAACGACTCCAAAACCACGAGTTTCCAGTTTTCTTTGTCAATTCTAGTGATTCTTTGTTTGTATATGCCAAAGTTAGAACATCTTTTGACTCCGAATCTTGAACAATAACTGGAACTAACCCATCTCCTTTCTCAAAATCAATCTCATCTATTATTTTTAAGGTCATTTTTTAGCTCCAATTTTTTCTGCGACCATTGGCAAAAATGCCCCTACATCAGATACAATTCCTAATGCTTGCCATGTACCCCTGTCCATCAATTTTGTGACTGTTGGTTGATTGATATCAATTACAATTACCTTGACATTTGCAGGCAACATATTTCCCGTTGCAATTGAATGTAGCATTGTAGAAACCATGATTACCATGCTTGCATCTTTTAGAACTTTTTTGTATTCTCTTTGTGCATCGGCAATGTCTGTAATTACGTCCGGTAATGGACCATCATCTCTTAAAGAACCAGCTAAAACAAAAGGAATCTTCTTTTTTACACATTCATACATTATTCCACGTGTTAATTTTTTTTGTTGAACCATTTTTTTCAAAGAACCTGCTTTGAATACTGAATTAATTGCATCCATGTGATTTCTATGTCCTCGTACAGCTAATGTTCCATCTTTAACTTTCATTCCTAGTGAGGTACCTAACGTTGCATACTCTACATCATGTACAGCTAATGCATTTCCCGCTAAAACTGCATTGATGTGTCCTGTTTTGATCATTTTTGCAACTGCATCTGCAGCTCCTGTATGAACAATAGCAGGACCACCTACCAACACAATCTTTCCACCTTTTTTCTTTGTATTTTTAATGTCTTCAGCTACCTTTTTTGCAATATGTTGAGTTGGACGCTCACTAGAACTTCCACTTCCCATAAATTGGAACACATTCATACCTTCCCTTGGACGTTCTGGTGTTGATACTTTGATACCTTCTTCACCTATTACAATTTTATCGCCTTTTTTGACTTCTCTAATTGGAACACATTTTGCAGTATTTCCTTTTACAACAATACACTTGTCCATCATCATATTTTCAACATTAATCCATTTGTTCTTATGATAAATTGATGTGTGATTGTTTGTAGTGCTGTAAAAATTGTCTGGAAATACCATGTTTTTTGATGCAGATTTTGTCTTGCAATTTTTTTGAGATTTTGTTGTAGCACCTTCTCTGTGAAGTACAGTCATAATCTCGTTTAAATGAGATTTATTTTTTCCAATAATTCTTAATTTTGCATAACTTTCATCAGTCTTCAATTTGCCCACGGAAATTTTCATTACTTCAAATTTTCCATCAAGATCCATTACATTATCAAAGATTTTTGTTAAAACCAAAGAATCTATGAGATGACCTTGGACCTCTATGATTTTTGAATATTTGTTCATTTTACTATGATATTTGACGGCATTAATAAAATCTACACAGGTAAAGCTACTTTGCCTTTGTACTCTACTATGTTATCTTTCTTCAATAATTCTACGATATTGTCTTTCTGTTCTTGATTTAGGCTTTGAACTAGGGCTTTTGATGTACCTTTTTCATCGCATAACGCAATAATGTATCCACTTGAATCAGTTAAAACAAATCCCGATGATTCATCAATTACTGCATACAGATTCTCCTCGCCCACCGGTTCCCACACATTTGTTTTATTATCTCTTAATGCTAATGCAGGCATAGCTCTGTCATTTGATATTGAGTTAAGGTATGCACGTGCAGATTCAACTCTTTTTTGACCTTTCTTTAATGCTTGAAAATATTGCATGTAATTGTAATATTATAAATGCGATATAAATTAACAATTTTCATGCCATTACTAAATTCCACAATAATGCGTCTAAATGAAATTACTACTATGGTTGAAGATAAATCACAACTAACTCCTGAGAATGAAATCTTAATCAAAGAAATTTTTAAAGAAATTAACGAAAACGGAGAAAGGTATGATGTAGATGAAATTGAATCCTGGTTTGAAAATGAAGGTAGTTGGAAAAATAAAGATGTTAGAACCCGAATTGTAAACATTTCTCATTATTCACAAGCAAAATTTGAACAAACTAACAAATTTAGAATTGTAGATGACTCTTGCGGCGACGGAGATTCATGTAGTTGTGGTCATTAATTAGATTCAATCTGTTGTAATAATCTAGAAACAATTTTTGCGTTTTCCTCTCGTTCTTTAGTAATTTCTGATAATCTTGATGCATCTTCATCTGAATGTGAATCTTTTCCGATAATTTGAAAATATTCTGTATCCAAATCATTGTTGGATTGTAATCGTTTGATAATTTCAAATAAAACTCCAATCAACTCGTTCTGTGCTTTAATTAATTCGTCTTTATTTTCAGACATGTTTTCATAAATTGGAAATAAGATTTATTATTTTAGTATATCAACAAGGATTTTTTTTAAATCAGGGTCATTAACCTGTTCTACTGCAGAAATAATGAATGGTTTAACTTTCTCAGGGTCTACATCTTTTTCATAGATTTTTGCTTGTAATGCCATTTCTAATTTATCTAATTCATGTACGAGTCGTGCCTCTTGAGTTTCTCGGACTAGAAATTCATTCCAAATATTCTGATAATTTGATTGTAGTGATTGAGGAAGGGATTCTAAAATTTCAATCATTGCATAGTTTTCTAATTCTGATTTTTTATCATAACCAATTTCATCGGGCATGAAATCCCCAATCTTAGATTCTGCCCAATCATGTAAAATAGACATTTTGATAACTTTTTCAGAATCCAGTGATTTCAAATCAGAAAGTACCATTGCCATAACTGACATCATGTAAGAGTGCTCGGCAACAGATTCTGTATCGTTTAATCCTACTTTTATTTTCCATCCTGAACGAGGTAATTCCTTTAAACCTGCTATTTGAAAAAAGAAATCAGAAATCATAGTTTTCTACTTAAACTCTATTTAATAAATTCATTTTGAACTTCAATGTTTGAAGGATATATGCTAAGAATTTTTTTGCAAATTTCATTTGATTCTTCAACCCGATTTAATTTTTTTAATAATCGTAGTTTATGATATAATACAATTAATTCATCAGGGTGTTTTTCTAATATTTGATTACATAGTTTTAATGCATCATCTACTTTGCCAATCTTTCTAAATAATGATATCTTGTTAACCAGCACAATATGATCATCCCCTTTAATTTCTAGTGATTTTTCATAGCATTCTAAAGCTAGATCAAATTTTTTCAGTTTAGTTAGCGCATAGCCCATATTGTTTAATGCAGTTAGGTTTTGAGAATCATTTTTTAAGATTTTTGTGTATTCCTCTATTGCTTGAGAAAATTTTCGCTCTAAAAATAAATTATTTGCAATGTCCAGATTGTTCATTATCAGAGTTGTTGGCACCATGTAAAATTAACATTACCCTTAATAGCCATACTTCGACCAAGATTTCATGAAGATATACACAAAAACTGGGGATGAAGGAAAAACTTCACTATTTGACAATTCGCGAGTTTGGAAATCTGATCAAAGGATAATGTCTTATGGAGCTGTAGATGAATTAAACTCTTCATTAGGGATTGCACTATCCCTAGAACTTGATCCTGAAATCAAAGATATTCTGATTAAACTACAAAATGATTTGTTCATAGTGGGCTCTGATCTTGCAAATCCAAACATGTCTGATGAAAAAATTAGAACTACTCCGGAAATGATTACTTTTTTGGAACAAAAAATTGATTTGTTAGAGCCTCAGTTGGAACCTTTGACAAGCTTTATTCTTCCTGGAGGCACATTATTGGCATCAATCTTACATTTGTCAAGAACAATATCACGTCGAGCCGAAACACATGTTATTGCATTATCCCAAAATGAAGAGATTAACAAAGATGCAGCAATCTACCTCAATAGACTATCTGACTTAATGTTCATATTGGCTCGTGCTATTAATCATCGGAAGAATATCTCCGATATTGTTTGGAAACCCTGAAAGGATACCCTTTAATTTCATTTAATTTTCAAATTCATCATGCCGAGGTAGCTCAGCCTGGGAGAGCACCACGCTGAAGACGTGGCTGTCGCGCGTTCAAATCTCGCCCTCGGCATTACCATATTTGGTAATAATATACGATTTGAGACGCGCAAAACATCTTTCTTTACCATTTCACAAACTTTGGCATTATTTGCTCGATAGTGAAATCTTTAATAATATGATATTCTGATTTTCATACCATCTTGGCAGAAAAGAAAAAGACAACAAAAAAAGTTGCAAAAAAGACAACAAAAAAAGTTGCAAAAAAGACAACAAAAAAAGTTGCAAAAAAATCATCTAAGAAAAATACTGAGCCTGAAGATTCAGGAATTGTAATTGTCGATGATGACTTAACAATTGATAGGGAAACTGAACTTGAAGAAAGACGTGCATATCTTGAAGAAGCCCGTTCCCAAGAAGCTAGTTCTGATTAGAAATCTTTTTCACTTACAGTTGCATGTCTAATTCATGAAAGCACTATGCATGATTACCGTTAAGCCCGGCACTGTGGATAAGGTTGTCCAGATTTTAAGAAAAAAGAGAAAAATTTCAAAAGATATAATGATTGTTACAGGACGTGCAGATATTGCAGTTATCTTGAATTCATCCATAGATGACATCAATAATGTGGTTATTGATCTCAAAAATGTAAAGGAGATTGTAGATACCGAAACCTTGATTGAAGTGGAGGTGGATTTAGGATGGTAAGGGCAGTAATTCTTGTGAAATCCCCAAAGAAACTCATTGCAGCACGTCTTAGAAAAGTTCAGAACATAACTGAATCATTCCCTGTTAGTGGACAATTCGATGCAGTAGCCGTAATAGATGTTTTAGAATTGTCTGCAATTAAAGACATTACTACTGAGATTCAAAAAATTCCAGGTGTAGAACGTACTGAGACGATGGTAGAAGTTAACCCATAATATCAGAACAAAAACATGCTATTTTGTAATGATTTTTTGGATTTTGTTGATTAGATTAGAATTAGGGGGATTTTTTGGGTTGAATGTAACATAATAAGTGATATTATTTTTTGAAAATAATAGAATTTTTATTTTTTTATGAGTAATCATGATGTATTGTAAATTTCCTAGACCTTTTGATGTTTTTTGTCTTAAGCGCATTGTTGTTGCAATTGCGAAAAATTCTTCTCGAACTACATTTGGTGAAAATAGAGGTTTTACTCCGGGTCTGATTTTTCCTGCAATGGTTCTACCATATTCATTAAAACATCCAGCATAACGAATGTTTCTAGAACATGTTAGAACATCTTCACACTTTCTTCGATGAGTGGCAATCAGATCTAACCATGATGATTTTTTCATATTTCTCTAAAATTGTTTAAATTAATAAACCACGTCAAAAATATGGCCATAAAATGACTTTCGAAATCAAAAATAAAATTCAAAAGTTATTGAATTCCGAAGCAATAAACTATCTTGAAACTTCTGAGAGACTAATTTTCAAGAATATTTTAGAAAGAGATGCCATATCTCAAATGGAACATGATAATCTAGAAAGGATTTTCAGAAAATACGCAAAATATCTTAAAAATTAGGCTGTGAGGATGATTTTTCAGATTTTTCAAGCTGTTTTTTTAATTCCAAATTCTCTTTGAGTAATTTGTCATTAGCTTCTTTCATCAATGTGAAAGATTTTTCTCTATTGTATAATGGATGACCTGGTGGAAATACAGATTCATTTGCATTTAACAATCCATCTGCATATTGACGAAACATTTGATTGAAATCTTCAAGATTTGGCATTAAGGATGCGTTTCTTTTGTTAAATCGCTCTCTAATCTCACTGATACCTGAGAATCCTGTTGGAGGGGAACTGTTTGGAGGATAACGAATTGTTTCATCTCCGACATTAGCTTCAATTGGATTAAAAGCAGTTTTTCTCTCTTTAAAGAATCCTGTATCCATACATTTGTTATTTTTGAACAATATTTTAGCATTCGTATGTCTATAACAGGCTCAAATTGTGAATAAACGTCGATTTTTAGTCATATTATTCTGATCGCAGATCCTTATAGCGATCACAAATTTTGAATGTTTCATGTACCACGACAAAGTGAAACGTTGCCTAAAATGTGAAAAGATAATTCGTGATGAAGAATTACACAAAATTGTGATGTATGTTGTTGATGAAAAATTTACCGAACATCATTATGAGCATGTTGAATGTCCAGACAAATTTACTGTTTAGTGTGGTAATATACAGGATATAATTCCCCTGTCTCTCTACTATGATATTTCCATTCCTCTTCTTTCCAAACCTTTTTTGAGAATTCTTTTTGAACAGTTGGATGTATTCTGTTGTAAACATCCTCTCCAATCAAAATTTCTTGTGGACCTGCTTTACCCTGAATTTTAGCTGCAATGTTCATTGCAGGTCCAATAAGGTCAACGTGAGATTTCTCAGCATCTGAACCATACCTAACAATCATGTTGTTGCCAAAATCAACACCAATTTTTACAAAAAGATCAGGATAATCATATTGATTCAAAATTGGATTTATTCCTTCATCAATTATTCGAATCATAGATTTTGCACAACTAACTGCATTATCTGCTGCAATGAGAGAGCTAGAGTGAATAAAGTAGCCAATTACGGCATCCCCTACAAATTTCAACACAAATCCATTATGATGATTAACTGCAAATGCCATTTCTTGTGCAAATGAACTAATGATTATGGCAACTTTTTCTTCAGGCAATGTTAAAGTAATATCAGTTGAACCAACTAAATCCACGTACATGACCACCATGTTTTGCTTTTCATGTACATGTTTTCTAAGATATGCATCAGACCTATCTACGGTTGCATCATACTCGATTCCTTTTTTTAATGACCTCCATATTCGCTTCTGAGTTTCCTGGATCATTGTATCAGAATCAATTACTTTTTCACTACTTTTTCCTAACATCATATCCACTACACTACCTTTTTGAGATGAATCTGATTGGGCAGCCTCGGATTTTGCAGGTAACACTGAATCGTCTTTTTCAGACATTTAATTTCTTAAAAAAACACTGTGTTTTATCCTTTTTTTACAAAAACATACGGTGTCTCAAATTTTTGGTCCATTGTCCAGTATGTAGGTAGTGAATGTGTGGAAATTATGCTTAATCCTAATTTTTTGATTGTAGGGCCCCATCCAAAATCCGTTGTATCTCGGGAGAATTTTCTATGAGAATGACTTCCTGTAAGAACAAATGCAGATTTAGATAATCGTTCAATTTTTAATACATTTTTGATAACTGATTCTGCCAAAACCTCTCCTATTTCAGGAACTCCTCCGATTATGAAAATCGATGGTTTATCAGAGATTTTACTAAAATCATAAGTTGTAGCATCCGAACAAATTGGATTGAATCTTACGCCTGTTTTATCAGAAATTTTCTCTTGTAAATCTACCAAATTTTCATCAATTTCGATTGAAATAGAATTCAATCCTAATATCTTCCCGGAATAGGCAATTCTTCCATCCCCTGAGCCGATATCAATTATTTGTTCGTAACCGAGTTTTTGAGATTCAACAGATAAACAAAATGCGGATAACAGCCACGTTGGATAAAATGGGGCATAGCTTGAATCATGTTTTAAACTATCAATCCAATAATTATTCAAATCTCCTTCAAATATGGTACAATCAATATCCGATAATTTCTGAACAATTTGATTTGAGTAAATAGGATTATTCTCAAGGAATGCATAGAGTGATAATAGATGCTCATCTTTAATATGAAATTTAGATGGGGAATTAGGAAGTACTTCGGTAGTATGACTATTTCCTTTGTATAAATCACGAAAGTCGTATTTTAAATTACATATTATTTCTGTAAGACTTTCCATAAATGATAGAATTTAAGGAAGTATATCAAACCAACCATATGAGAATTGGAAATCCAACTAATAATGAATATTTTCTCAAATTAAATGAAATTAATCAACAGATTCAAGATCTATTTCTTGCAAAAATTGCCGATACAACCAGAACTGTAAATTGTGATGTAATGTTGGGCGATAGCACTACCAAAAAGATAGATACCTTTGATATTGCAAATGTAACAAATTTTTTTTCAGATTTTACAAACATTCCAAATTGGAGTTCCCAAGGAATATCTAGTTCCAGTGATGAAGATTTACGTAGACTTTTTACAAAATCAGAGATAAGGCTAGGAGATTATATTCTATCCCTTCATATATCATTACAATATCATATTCAATTGTATTACAAACCAGTACAAGAGGTTCTTGAATTACAAAAAGAGTTGGCAAATTTGATAGATAGTACAGGAAATTCTGAGACAAAATACGAGGAAGAAAGTGACAGATTAATTATTGAAAAATTAAATGAATTAGGTTTTAAGGATATGCCAAAACAAGAATTATTTGAGTTGTTTTATAATGATGAAGAGTTATCTGAGAAAATTAAAAAAATGATTGATGAATCCCAGTCCGAAGTTGTAGATGTTAAAGACAAAAAAAATAAACTTTTTAAAAAATTAGACAACTTGTTATTGGAAACATTTCATACAACGCCCGTCATTATTGATGAACAGAAATTAGTTAATGGTGAGGAGGGGTGTTTATGTAATATTGATTTAGAATATGTCGAAGATGGTGCAAAACAAGGTTTAGTTGATGCGTCAATTATAACTGACGAGGACAAAAACAAAATCGTGATAGAACTAACAAAAATTTTAGAATTAATGAAGTCTTAATCAAGGGTACAGAGGCTAATGCCTTGGGGAACTGTACCTCTTGACTAATGATTTTGCTTTTGATCGCAACTATTTAGATATTTTGCAAAATCTAGGCATAAAAAACTAGAAAACAGATTTTCAGATATTTCATATAATTTAATTATGTATTAGGAGTGCAAAAATTCCATGACAATAACATACGAAGACATCCTAAAAGCAAAAGAAACTCAAAGTGATGTGATTAGAAAAACAAGTTTGGAATTTTCAGATACATTCAGTAAGCTTTGTGGGGCTAATGTGTATTTGAAAAATGAATATGAACAGAAAACGGGCTCATTTAAAATTCGTGGCGCATATTACAAGATAAAATCCCTAACAGATGAGGAGAAAAGTAAAGGGGTGGTTGCAGCTTCTGCAGGAAACCATTCTCAAGGAGTTGCATTTGCATCTCAGATTGAAAATATTCAATGTACTATCGTAATGCCAAAGACGGCATCTCCTGCAAAAGTTGCTGCAACTAAAGGATATGGTGCAAATGTGGTTTTGGAAGGAATAACATATGATGAATCTTGGGCTCATGCTCAAAAAATTGCAAAGGAGACAGGTGCAACAATTATTCATGCGTTTGATGATCCGTATGTCATAGCAGGACAAGGCGTGATTGGATTAGAAATTATTGAAGAACTTCCAAATTTAGATGAAATCTACGTTCCAATTGGCGGTGGAGGATTGGTTGCAGGAATAATTACTGCAATAAAAGAAAAAAATCCAAATGTGAAAATTATAGGAGTCGAATCAAATGCATATCCTGCCATGAAACAATCACTAGAAAACAATTCATTGACAACAGTAGAGGGTAAAATGACTATTGCAGATGGAATTTCTGTAAAAACCCCGGGGAAATTTACTTTTGAAATTGTTCAACAGAAAATTGACAAGATTGTTACTGTGGATGATAGTGATATCATCAATGCAATGTTTCTATTAATGGAACGTTCAAAGGCAGTTGTTGAACCTGCAGGTGCAGTGGCATTAGCGTATATTTTAAAACATAAACCAGAATCTGGAAAAAATATAGTTCCAATTTTATGTGGCGGAAACATTGACATGTATCTTCTAGGACAAATAGTCACAAAAGGACTTTCTGACATGGGACGTATGTTGAAAATTTCAATTTTGTTGAAGGATAGACCAGGCGCACTAAAAGAGTTAGTTGATGAAATCTCATCAATTAATGTAAACATAGTTGAAATTATTCACGACCGTTTGAGTACTAATGTAAGTGCAGGTTCTGCAGGAGTCACAATTAGTCTTGAAACAGAAGACCAGAATCAATCAAATGCATTGATAAACCATCTGAATCAGAAAAATATTGAATTTGAAGTAATTTCTTAACGGAATTTCTTTTTTACAAATTTTGATAATCCAATTTTTTTGAGTTCTTCAGATTCTTTTAACACAGAAGTGTATTGATCAAATTTGTGTTTTTTTAATTTCTTTTTGATTTCGGGGTATGAATTACCTAGAATTTTTAAGGCATAAATTCCAGCATTTGATGCTTTATTCACTCCTACAGCAACAACAGGAGAACCGGTAGGCATTTCAGATATCGACAATAGAGAATCCAATCCTCCAAATGCAGAATATTTGTTTTTATCAGTTTTTTTCATTTGTTTGTCATTATACACCATGATTGGAACCCCGATTACAGGAATTGTTGTATGAGATGCAATCATACCTGGCAAATGTGCTGCCCCTCCTGCCCCTGCAATAATTACTTTGAATTGGTTTTTTTCTGCATGTTTTGCATATTCATCTAAACGTTGAGGGGTACGATGTGCAGAAATTATCTGATCTTCATGTGCTACAGAAAATGAGTCTAAGATCTCTGCAGCACCATGCATTATTCGGCTATCGGAGCTCGAACCCATAATTATTCCAACAAGCGGTTTTTTTGTAACCAATAATTTTTGATGCATAAGGCGGTATTTTAATAATTTTTTTTGAAAACTATTTGTAATACAAAATTTGCATGTCGTTATGAGTAAAATTTTAGGCATTATTGGAGGGGGACAATTAGGAATGATGCTTACAGAAGCTGCACAGAATATGAAAGAAGAAATTTCTAAAGTAATAGTATTAGATCCCACAGAAAATTGCCCTGCAGCAAAGGTTGGGGCAGAACAGATTATTGCTGATTTCAAAGATGAAGAATCAATAAAAAAATTATCTGAATTATCAGATATCATAACATATGAGATTGAATCCGGAAATAGTGATGTTTTAAAAAAATTAGAAGCAAATACTGAGATAAATCCTTCTCCAGAAACCTTGCGAATCATTCAAGATAAGTTCTTGCAAAAGCAATTTTTACAAGAAAATGGAATTGCAGTGGCAGAATTTGAAAAAGTGGAAAACAGAGAAGAATTAGAAAAAATGATTGAAAAATTGGGTCTTCCGCTATTATTAAAAACACGAAGAGATGCATATGACGGGCGAGGAAATTATAAGATTAATTCTAAAAGTGATATCGATGATGCATTAGATCTATTTGCAGGAAAAACACTAATGGTTGAGAAATTTGTTAATTTTCAAAAAGAAGTATCAGTAATTGCGGCACGTAATACTAAAGGAGAGATTTCCACATATCCCGTAGTAGAAAATCTTCATGAGAATAATATTTTGAGAATGACTATTGCACCAGGTCGAGTTTCAGAAAAAGTAAGAAAAGAAGCAGAAGATGTTGCACATAAAACAATGGAAGTACTACACGGTGCAGGAGTTTTTGGTCTAGAGATGTTTGTTACACAGGATGAAAGAATACTAATCAATGAAATTGCGCCCAGAGTTCATAATTCGGGACATCACACATTACAATCAAGTACCATATCTCAATTTGAATTACACCTTAGAGCAATTCTGGGAATGGAATTGGGAGATACGTCAATCAAATCTCCTACCATAATGTACAATATTTTAGGACCACACACATTCAAAGGAGAATACAATGTATTACACCGTGAAGAAGAAAATATTTTCTTAAAGATGTACGGCAAACTAGAATCCAAGCCTCAAAGGAAAATTGGTCACATCAACATAGTAGATAAAAAGAATGTAGGGATTGAAGGTTTGCTTCTGCAAGTAGAAGATCTAAAAAATAATCTAGTCATCGAACCAAAATAACCTAGTACAAATCAATAAACTATCAAAATAGTTTATTAATACTTGATTTCTCAAAATTATATGGCACTAAAAGCTTCGTTGATAATTACAGGAATTGCAATTGTATTATTGTGTCTGTATGGTGCAGATGTTGCAGCCAGTATGGGCGGAGGCGAAGGAAAAAGTGATGGATTTTTACCATTAGATGATATGCAAAGAGGCATGGGCCTAGGCGGACCTGCACTTATCTTACCAATTATAGCATTTTTCATTTCTCTGAAAGAACCATCAAAAGGTCTAGGCGGAATGATAATCATAGCAGGTGTTTTAATTCTCATTGGAGGAATAGCCATGGTTGGAACAAGTGCACCTGAAGGTACTGAAAGAGACCCAATGGCATCAGTAGCAATGTTGTTTGCTCCAGGAATATTCCAAATTGCATTAGGTGCAATAAAGATAAAGAAGTCATCAAATTAGATTTCACATGCCTAAATGTGAAAAATGTGGACAAAATACTAGCAAAGGTTATGATTGCGAACATACAAAATTTGAAGAGTATTGCAAAGAATGTTACACAGAATTGCATTATTACATAACTGAGATAAACGGCAATGAGTGAATTACAAGCCCTGATTCAATGGATTGCAGATTTACTTTCTGAATATTTGTATCTCGGTGTTTTTCTTGCCGCATTACTTGAAACAATAATTCCGCCAATTCCCACAATGGCAGTATTCCCAACAGCAGGATTCATTGCATCACAAAATGGATTAAGCGTGATAGAAGCTATAATGTTGGGAATTGTAGGAGGATTCGGGGCATCTATTGGTTCGACAGTAATCTATCTCATAGCTCTAAAACTTGGAAGAGCAGCATTATTGAAATATCTAAGCAAAGTAAGAGTTTCAGAAAAAAAATTAGATAAAGTTGAAAAATGGTTTGAGAAATATGGGGATAAAGCAGTATTATTTGGAAGAATGGTGCCCGTATTTAGAGAAATGATTTCAATTCCCGCAGGATTGTTAAAAATGAGCATTAAGAAATTTTTAACATATACTATTCTGGGATCATGTGCATGGGGGGTTACCATGGTATTGGTAGGATATTTCTTTGGTCTTGCAGCATTTGAAGTAATCATATAGTATAACATAAGTTAAAAAATAGA
>LUMU01000029.1_pt1 | contig 31848 bp, 60 predicted proteins | sample 729751 | NCBI WGS metagenome assembly LUMU01 (sample SAMN03860300, study PRJNA289734) | marine metagenome | biome: seawater column; feature: ocean; material: water; isolation source: Red Sea water column Station 192 - depth 100m | place: Saudi Arabia: Red Sea | collected 2011-10-15 | depth 100 m
CATCTGGACATAAAATAGTATCTCAATTATATGGTTCAGCAGTAACAAATAATGCTTCATCATTAACTGTAGTATTACAACCATCAGATGTTACTAATCAAACAGGATTAGAAATGCCCGGAATGGTTGTAACAAACTTTTCAATATCAGCAGATTCAGGAACAGAAGGTGGAAGATATAAATTTTCAGCTACCTTACAATCAGGCAAAACACCTGATTTAAATTCTACTGCTGCTGCTGGAAGTACTGTATATGCAAACACTACAACAACAACTTTAGCTTCTGCATCAGTAACTAAAATCTTTAATAAAGATGCGATGTTAAATAGTTTTACTACAACTATTGATTACCCTGCTGTATTTTCAGGTCACTCATCAACAGGTTACCAACTTGTAGGTAGAGGTGCAGAATGTTCAGTAACTCACGATTGTCAAATTAAATACGATTCTGAGACTAAAGCATTAATAAACTCATTTGATACACAAACTGCTGCATTAGCAGAAAATATGTTTATTATTGCTAATGATGGCAACTTTGGAATAGATACAGCTAATGGTGTATTAACTAATGTAGCATATTCAGAAGGCGATATAATGATGCTTGATGTTTCTATTAAAGCAGTAGATGATGGTACAGATGCGTTATTAGAAATTGATTTAAGCGATTAATAAATAACAAAAAGGAATAAAACAATGGAAATGAAACTTAAATCTGGAAAGAAAATTAAGTTAAAAGATGTATCTATAGATGAGAGAGATGAAATGCTTGATTCTGTACAATATCAATATGATGAAAAAGGAAGTCCTAAAGGTATGAAGATGATGAATACCACAATGACTAAATGGATCCGTGTTGGTGTTGATGGCGATACATCTGATAAGTTTCTAAAAACACTTTCACTAGAAGATAGAACTGAAATTTTTATTAAAATGCAGGAATATCTTATGGTGGGGGAAGACAAAGCCTCCAAGTAGAACTGACTATATTGTCTGATAGCTGTGGAGGCTGTCAATATTGTGAATTTCCATACGAAGCAACGATACCTGTAAATACAGGAAACGGATACGAAACACGAGAGTTTATATCACAAGATGATGTTTGGGCAGTTATTGATTTAATTGCCCAAGAAACTAAGAATTTTAACGAAGAACAAGGAAAGGATTTTGATTTGGCAAAAAGTATAAGAAGTCAAATTCCATTTTTTACTTGTTTTAATCATATAAGAGATGAAAAATACCTTAAACTTCTTAACAAATATTTATATTGTACTGAGACAGGGATACCAGCACATAACGGTTGTTATGGTGAGCAACCTGCAAGATGGGTACAATATTTTTTTATAATTAAAAATGCGATGGCGAAAAAGCAGAATATGATACAAGAGAAAGCGAAAAAAGATGTCTGATATTATAGTAAAGTTTAAACCACAAGGACATAAAGGTTTAATAGATGCAATTAGAAAATTAGAATTAGCACAAAAAGATGCTACAAAAGGTGGCAAAAAATTTAGTGACCAAACTGGTAGGCTTCGTGGCTCTATGAGCACTTTACAGAACAGTTTTGCAACAGTCCGTTCTAAATTGTTATTATATAATTTTGCTTTAGGTATGGGTATTAGCCAAATGGTTAAATTTGCCCAACAATCAGCTAAAATTAAAAATATGGAAAGGGCATTTACTAGTTTAGCAGGTTCTGGAGAAGATGCTGCTGTTGGTATATCTAAACTAAGGTCAGCTACACAGGGAACTGTTTCAGATTTTGATTTATTACAACAAGCAAACAATGCTATGGTTCTTGGTATTACTGATAGTACAGACCAAATGGCTGATATGTTTGATTTAGCAAAAAAATTAGGTGATGCTTTAGGTAGAGATGCTGTATCATCTGTTGAATCATTAGTAACTGGTATTGGTCGTCAATCTCGTCTGATGCTTGATAATATTGGTATTATTGTCAAATCAGAAGATGCTTATCAAAAATATGCTTTAGCTAATAATTTAGTTGCTTCAGAATTAACTGATACCGAAAAAAAACAAGCATTTATGAACGCTGCTTTAGAAGCTGCAAGAAAAACTGTTGCACAATTAGGTCCCTCTACAAAGAAAGTTTCTGACCAATTTGCTAGATTTTCAGCATCAACAGGTAATTTAGCTAATTCTATAGGTTCAGTTATTTCTCCACTTATTGGAAATATGGCAGATGCTATAAGTGATATGATAGATAACATTACTCAAAGTGAATTAGAAAAATTTATTACAACTTTAAGGAATATTGGTGCTGAAGTTAAAGTTTTACAAACACTTCAAGACCAATTATCAATGCAAGAAGCTACAGATAACCTTGTTAAAAATAGCGAACAATTTCAAAATGAATTTTCTAATATGGAAATAGTTTTTAAAGAAGCATTTTCTGAAGAAACATTTAATACTATTAAAAAAGCTTACTCAGATATGGGTGCAAATATACAAAAAACATCAAAAAGTACAGGAAGAATAATGGACGGCACAAAACGAAATGTAGATTCTTTAAGTATTTCATTTGGTTCAATTTCTGAATTAACACAAGAAGATGTAACTAAAGGTATAAATGTTTTAAATGATGAAATGACAAAGTTAGCTTTATCAACTAAAGACCTTGATTATCAAAAAAATAAAGTTATTACAGCTATGGAAACTGACAAAGATTTAAGTGATGCGGCTATAAAATCAGGTAAAAGGGTAGTAGCTGACCTTGATAATAAAATTAAAAAAAATAATATGATGAGAGATTCATATATGAATCAATGGGAAACTTTATCAAATCTTTTAACTTTAGTTGTAGGATATGAAGAAGCACAAAGAATTTTGGGTGTATCAACTGATGGTGTTGTAAATTCAATAAAAAATGAAAATGAAACATTAGTAATAAATGAAGTATTACAAAAAAAGTTACAAGATACTTATAATGAATCAATACCAGGCATAAAAGCGATGGAAGCAGCAAAAATAGCACAATTAGATTCAGATATTAAGTTGCTTGAAAAAATGGATGCACAAAATCAATTAACGGCAGAACAATCAATAGCTTTAAATATAATGAAACAAAAATATAACGAACTAACAGATGCTGAATTTAAAAATGCAGAACGAGCTGAAGCGAATCGTCAAAAAAGAGTAAAAGCAGCAAGTACTATTGCTATGATTGCTGATTCGTATGCAGGATTAGCGTCAGCAGTAGGTGCAACCGAAAAACAAGTGTTAGGCATACAAGCTATAGCTGCCGTTGCAAATGCTTATAAAGCTGCTTCTGATACTTGGGCAGATTCTACAATACAACCCACTTGGCTTAGATTTGCTGCTGCAGCATCACATTATGTTGCTGCTTATGCAAATGTTAGAGGAATATATAATCAAATAGGTAAAATTGATAGTGCTAGTGGTGGTGGTGGTGGTGGAGGCGTAAGTCACGCTGAAGGACCTGTAGGACAATTTGCTGAAGGTGGTTATGTAGGTGGAAGACCACATTCTCAAGGTGGAACTATGATAGAAGCAGAACGTGGCGAGTTTGTTATGAGTAAAAACGCAGTAGATTCTATCGGTTTAGAGACGCTTAATCAAATGAATCAATCAGGTGGTGGTGGAAGTGTTAATGTAAATGTATCAGGTAATGTTTTAACACAAGATTTTGTTGAAGGTGAACTTGCAGAATCAATTAAAGAAGCTGTCCGTAGAGGTAGCGATTTTGGACTTAGTTAATGATTCAATTACCACAAAAGTTAAAAGACGCAATAGGTAATGGACAACGAACTTCCCTTTATCCTGTTCTTAGAATTTATAAAGGCGTTAGCATTGATACTGATCCTCAAAACCGAGATTTTGCAGGTGCTGCTGAAGAAATAATTAATCTATCTATTAAAGAAACAAGTTTAGATGGGCAACCATACCTTCCTTTACTTTTAAGTTCCCCTTCTTTAAAAACCTCTGCCGATATTGTAAACAACAAATACACTATATCAAGTCTATCTTTAACTATATCAAATGCACCATATAACGGCAAGAAGTTTAGTGATAATGTTATAGACTACTTACAATCAGTTTGTCAAGTATTTTATACTTCAAATGGTATTGATAGTATTGATGATTCTTTATTGATCTACACAGGTACAATAAGAAGGTTCTCACAAACATTTGATAGCTTAAAATTAGAATTAGAAGATTTCACACAACAAGTTTTATCTTCTAAAGTTCCAAGCACATTAATACCTGATAATTTTATTGAATATTCTCAGGATATTGTAGGTAAACCATATCCTGCTGTATATGGAAATATTGACCATTCTCCTTTGGTTTATAATAAACTGGGTAGGTTAGAGGTAGATAAACCAGGGCAAATGACCTATGGTTTTTGGAATCTTGGTACGTCAACAGAATATCCAGATCTTCATCCTTCATTTCAAATAAATAATTTCTTGCGAAATAATTCTTATTTGTCTGTTTATAATGAATCTCATTTATACCTATTCCAAGAAGGTGTAAGAAGTTGGGGTTCAAGACGATATGACGAGATTCAAGAAGATACAGTATTTTATGATTTTGTAGATGCGACGATTGACGATGAAGGTAATCCTATATCTTCTCATATTAAAATAAATGATGAGGGTTATATTTATCCTGAGTATAGACCTATTGAAGAAGGCGAAGGATTAGAGGGTGTTGGAGATAAGGGTATCCCAGCTAGAGTGTACAGACCAATAAAACAAGCCTCATTTTTTACTTATAACCAATATGATACAGACTGGACTGAATATGTTGCAGGAATCGGTGATATTACTTTTGAATTACCTAATACTGCTAATAGATTTATCGGTTATTCAGGTTTTTCAGAAGAAGCTGATAATGTAGTACAATATGTTGATGTGGACGGACTGCACCTGGCACACAGCCACGATAGAGATTTTTATCAAGATTCTGTAATGCAAAATTTATATTACGATGATTTTGACCCAAACATAACTCCTGATGGTCCTGTTAAGTGGTGGTGGCAACCAACTTGGTGTAATGATATTGATGACCAACAGGCTAAAGTTCAAAGATGGGGATACGTTGATGCAAACTGGAAACAAGCTGAAAAAGAAAATCCAGAATTTCCTGTTGAATGGATTCAAAATGGATTACAAACAAGTGGAATACATATGTACGCAGTAAACACTCCTCATAGAGGAGGATGTTTTGTTAGATTACATCTTGATCAAGGTGTAGGTTCTTATCCTTGTGTTACTAAAATATTTTATGATGTAGATTATATAACGCCAAAATTTACATCTGATGCATCATATGATGATTATAATGTTAAGGCTTCACATTTTTGGGTTAATAGAGAATTAGTTAAAAGACCACAAAGTGGGGATAATAGTATAGATGGTAGTGAGCCAGGGGATGGTCTTATAAATAACAGTTCAATAAAATGGGAATGGAATAGAGATGACGATGGAGATGGGATACAAGATGATGATTGGATTACTTGGGGTAGAGTTCCCAATGTGCAGCACAGTTTCGGTATAAGAAATTCAGATGGAACATTTTCTGAGGGTGTAGTTCATACAATAGATCAAGAGGCAAAAAGAGTAGAAACTAATTTTGAATCTCAATTTACAGGTGATTTTGCTTATCATAATATTTTAAAAGACTTTAATAATACCACAAAATTTGATAGTGTTCAATGGGGTGCTCCAATTAGCACTAAAACTGGTCAGACGTTTTGGACGATAGATACAGCTTGGACTATGGCTAATTTAAAAAATGTATATGTAATACAAGATATTTTAATAGATGATTTAGAAAATGAGGAATTTTTTGGCAATATTGCAGGTAGAGTAAATAATCTTGGAGAACAAATTGTTAAAGTAGAAGATATTATGGTTGATATATTAGATAATGAATTAGGTTTTACGCAAGTTGTGCCTCTTGAACCAGCAAATTCTCAATGGAAGTTTGATTTCGTATTAAATGAACAGCAAGAAGTAAAAAAAATATTTGAAGATTTATTTAAATCCTCTAGTTCAATAGCAGGTTATGATAATTTTGGGCAATTTAAAATAATACCCATACATCAATCAGGTAGCATACCTTTTGGTAGGGTTAGAGCTATTGATGTTATTAAATATGTATTTACACTATCTAAATTAGATGAGGTTTATAATCAAGTTAATGTAAAATATTTTAAAGATTATGCAAGTGATGAATTAATGAGAGAAACAGGTTATGCTTTAATGGATTCTGATGGTAATACTTATGAAACTTATGATATACTTACTTCAACTAATTATCCTGATAATCCTGAACTTTGGTATGATATTGGTTATTATGGTTCAACTGATGCCTTTTCAAAATTAGAAGTAGAAACAGAATACATAAGAGATGATGAAACGGCAAGAAAATTACAGCAACGTCTTGCAAATTGGTATGCTAACCAACATCTAATGGTTAAAATGGATTTACCTGTTTCTTATTTAAATCTAGAAGCTGGGGATTATATTAGATTTGATGAATTATTAGGTGGGGTTAAAGTTTTTGGTTATGATTATACACAAGCAGGTATAAAAAATGGACAATATGTTCATCCATTATTCTTTATTACAAGTATAAATAAAAGTATTGAAAAGATTAGTATTGAAGCGATACAAGTTCATCGTGGAGAATACGGTTTTGAAGATATAGAAATAGATGAGGGTGAAGAAGGTGGAACAGTTTTTGATAATGGGGGAAATGATGGAAATTTAAACTTTGAACAAACAGACCCATTCGATAACCCTAATTATAGTGATGATAACATTAATCAAGAAGAACCTGATTACGGTTATTTTAATTTATCTATGAGTGAAAATACTTTTGTAAACAACGGACAGGTTACAGGTAGCGTTAGTACTTCTCATTTATCTGAATGGGATTATAAAATATTTGCTACTAAGATTGAAAGTGATGACGGCACTCCAATATACTATGAAGATGAATTTGGTCAAGAACAACCATTAGAGACAGGTACTTTTACTGAAGAAGATGACGTCAGATTAGAAGATTTCTTCCTTATTGATAAACAAACATCTAATATGGCTGATAATTATAATGGTCAAGTACAGATTGATAAGAAATATTCAATGTTCCCTCATAATTGTAATATTGAAGCTAGTCTAAAAGTATATTCTCTTAGTGGATCACAAGATAATGAAGAAGAATTAATTAAGTATGGAACTTTTTCACAAAAAGGAGAATGGGAAGAAGGACAATATCCTGTTGGTGATGTAAATGGAGATTATATTGTTAATGTTTTAGATGTTGTAAGATTGGTAAATATTGTACTTGGTTTTGCTGAGTTTGAAAGTCCAGAACAAGAAGAAGCTGAAAGAGCAAGAGGGGATTTAAATAATAGTGGATTTGTAAATATACAAGATGTAATAATGTTAATTAATTTAATTTTAGGATGATAAAATGGCAAAGGCAATAAAAACAGGTAAAGTTTATAAATTTAATACAAGTAGAGTAGGTCTAAGAAAAGCTACTATATCTTGTGAGCAAGGTGAATGTAATTTAGATTCTGAAGTAGATATAATGGGGATACAGGTACATTTTAAGGGTAAAGCAGAGATTACGCCACAACTTCCAGAAGGATGGATATTACAAGGTAATAACAATAAAATGTTAATGTTTTCACTTTCAGGTGTGGCTATAAAAAAGCAAACCCTATTTACTTATAAAGGTAAAATCAATATTTCAAGTCTAATTCTTTCCGATAAAAATGCTAATAAAGTTACTTGTGGAAGGAATGTAAGTAGAGATGATTGGCAAAGTCAAGGTAATAAGTTAGATTCTGATGCTACAAATTGGGATGAAATGGAAATTAAGAAATCAAAAGATAAAATTAGAAAGACAATTTATAATTTACCTGATTATAATCTACCTGAAGTAGATAAAAAACAAATTAAAAAACAAAGAAGAACTAGAGCAACTACTACAACAGGTTCAGGTAGTATAGGAGGATATTAATGGGAAAGCAAGTTAAAACGCCAAGATTTTATGTAGATATACCTACATTTTTACACTCCATAGGAGACACTAACTGGGGGTATAATACTGGTGGTGGTGGTGCAGAATTATTATATATAAACCCTTCAAATCCATATATAAGAACACAAGACACTCAAGGTTATATTTTTAAAGTAGGAAGGTCATACCCTGCTCAAAAACCTAAAACTAATTTTGCTGTAAATTTTGTTGCATTATTAAATCATAATCTAGGAACTGAGACTATGGGTGAAGCAGGAATGGCTGAAACTCAACCTTTTATAAGAGGTAGGATTATGAAAGAAACTGATGACGCTAATGCACCAAGAGAACCAGGGAGTGTAAATTTAGTAGGAAGTACTTCAAATTTTACTAATGTTATAAATACTGAAAAAACAAATAATAATGGACAACCTGTTTTGAAGTTTCCATACAATGGAACAAGTATTTATACTTTTTCTGATTATGAAAGTGCGTGGGTTGGATTTGAGGTATTTTATCACGCTGACTTACCTGAATTTAGCACTACTTTCCCACATCAATTAGGATCTCTTGTTGTTGGAAGGTATTGGGATGCTCCTAATTCCCCTGATTTATCACTTACAATGTCAAGACGATTTGATGGTATTAAAACTAAAAAAACAATGGGTGGTAAAACACTATCTAATATTTATTATGATGGACCAACAGAATGGACTATGAATAGAGAAAATAGCGACTGGGATACCTCTGCTGTTACATATAAATATCCTCCATTTGAATTAGATGAGCCTGATAGAATAGATGGAATGTGGTCAGCGTCTGGTTCAGGGCATTTTGACGATAGAGTTAAATCTGGATTAGGAAGAAAAGGATTACGGAGCTGGAATCTAACATTTTCATATATAAGTGAAGATAATATGTGGATGGAAAACGAAGTTTCTAATAGAATTATAAACGATACTCAGACAAGTAGTAATTCTAATCCTATGCTTTATGATGATAGTTTTAACTTTGTATGGAATTGTACTTTAGGTGGAACTTTGCCGTTTATCTTTCAACCAGATAACACTAATAATAATGCAGACCAATTCTCAATATGTACATTTAACCAAAAAACCCTAAGTGTAAAACAAGTGGCTTATAATACTTATACTTTAAGCGTGACTATTGATGAGGTTGCCTAGAATTAGGTAGAACAATACCCATATCTATTACTGCCCATCTTTTGATTATTTCAATAAGTTCAGTAAATTCTTCTACAGATAATTGTTTAGTAGATCCAATATCATACTTTTCTTTGATAGTTTCGTGCATTTCTTGTTCAGTATAACCTAATTCTTTTGATAATATCCTAATTATAACCCTGTAGTAAGCGTTTTGTTGTGGAGAACGTACCTTTTCGGCAGGTTTTATCTCTAGGTGAACATCACCCTCAATTAGATATAAGTAGTCTCTAAATCCAAGATTATCATCAAGTGTTAATTTACCTTGTTTTATTTTACCTGCGAATTTCATAAATTTAATTCTAATGTGTTTTCTAATTCATTTCCCCATATATCCCAATTATGTGCTTTTTCTCTTGCGAATAATTCAATATATGGTGCATAAGATACTTTTTCAATCATTTCTCTCATTTCTTGTGGTTTTTGAGAATGTTTTGTAGTTCTTGGAGATAACAATGCAGTACAACCTTGTTGTCTTTTTCCGTCTTTTGTTTTATATGGTATATTACCTTTAACCCCAAACAAACAAACTTCTGTTAAACCTCTAAAATATTGTCCAAGTCCTGCATTTTGTAGTTTATAATTATTAAACATATCTTTTTCTGCTTTTGTCCAAGTAATCATAGTTTTATATTTAAAACCCCAAGCATCCATAACTTTTAAACCATCTTTTAAAAAATTATTTGTAACCCATAAGTATAAATGACAATTATCATCTGCTATTTTATAAATAGGTAAATTACATATATCTTTTGTTTTCATCAAAGGATAATGCCTGTCTGCACCTCTTTTAATCTTCCCCCCCCCTGCTTCATTCCAAGGTGGATCTGCATATATAGTTTTATATTTCATTCTGCGAAATACCCCCTTAATAAATAAAAAGCCTCTTTCCATAGGTTAAGGCTATGTTTGTGTTCAAATTGAAAAGAACCTATATTATGTCTTTCTGTGTGGTGTTTACGGCACAATGGTATACAAGTAAAGTCTTTAATAGATTGTTTTTTTCTATCGCCACCCATTCCTATAGTATCTTGGTGATCTGCATCTACTGGGCTACCACCACAAACTAAACAATGTTTAGACTTTATATATTTAATATAATCTTTGGTGTTTATAGGCACATCATTAACCAAGCAATAACTATACATAGGTATTTTATAAGCCACCACCAAAATAAGAAGCCAAATATAATCATACCTAAATAAATAAGGAAATTAACCCAATTAACCTTCATTTTTAAACCTCTCTTTCATAGCAAAATACTTTTCTATTGTTTCTATTATAATCCCTGCTATAAGGAATACACCAATAGTAGCTAATAATGTTGAAAATATAATTTCCATATTAAACCACCTTTACATATAATGGATTATAAGGCGATGAACCAAGACTACCACCAAATCCAGTTAAAACTAATAATGCTATTATAATTAACATACCTATTATAAGGCTCTTAACATCTATATTCATTTATTCTCCTTTTAATCTATCCAACCATTGTTCAGTTATAGTAGGTTGAATTGTTTCTTCGTGTTTAACGGCTTCATCTTTAGTTAAGAATCTCTTGCCGTCACTTGTTATCCAAATCTGTGCTAATTCATGCGAAATCATTTATTCTCCAATTTTAAGAGATAGTGTGCCGAAAGGGTTGCACTAAAGGTAGGGAGAATGAATAAAAAACCTACCACCTATCTCTTTATAAATTCATCTTTTGGCTTGTCAGTAAAATATAATTCAAATTCTATTTCAAAATCTGCAAACCTTCTAATTTGTCCATTTTTTTTAAGTTGTCTTCCTCTTGCTATGTAAAAATTATAATCATCTCTTTTTTCATATTTTATATCTTCAACTAAATAAGGAAAATCATTATCTTGGTTGTGCTGACATATCATTATTTTATCATTAATATTTGGTATATCATCAAGAGAATAGTTCCATATTTTATCATATACTTTCATTTTTTATACTTAATCTTAAATGCTTTTATTTCAGAAAGTCTACAATAAATAACAGAACCATCTTTTAATGAAAATGCAAAACCTTCCCCTAAATCTGTTTGTTCGTAGTATTTTTCGTTATCACTATCATAATAACCTATTTCTAAAGCATCATTCATACAATAAGTTTGACTTTTTACTTTATACCAATTATTATCTGATAATAAAACTTCTGTTATACTTTTATCATCTGTTTGTGTGTCTATAAATAATGTCATTTTTTCTCCTTTAAATTAACTAACCAGTCATTCAATTCTTGTATTACATAAATCTTTCCTCTATCCTCTTTAATTACTTGTATATCTACTTCTTCAGAGGGTTTGATCCATTTCGGCAAAGCCTTGCGAACCTTTGCTTGAACCTTAATATCATCATCAATAAGTATATCTACTTCCTCATGACAACCTAATGCTCTGCCGTTGCTCCCCCAAGCACGAACTGCTTTTACCTCGTGCAATTCAACGGCATCTACTATTTCTCTTTCAAATCTATTACCTTTGGCCTTGCTTTTGTTCATTAATCTTCCTTTCTAAAATGTCTATCTGCATAAATTGATTGTAATAACCACCAAGTTTTTCCGTTATTTGTATGCTTCATTATAATATCATGAGCTTTATCTCTTTTCTTTTTATTATAATATTTCTGACATTCTTTGCAGTAAGTTGTGTTAGTCCAACCTCCGTCTGCCCATTGTCCTTTATTTTTAGGCATTTTACATCGTGGACATTTCCTTTTCATATTGCTCCTTTTAAAGTGAAAGGGTAGGCATCTCTTAAGGAGGGAGATACTTGAGTGTGCGAAACTCGGATGCTATACTGCCTACCCTATAAGTTATTAATTTGATCTAAAGTTTTTTCAGCTATATCTTTTGCAATAGATGTTTCGGCAGATTCTTCTATAATCGCCTCTAATCCTTGTATAGCTAACTTTAGTTTTTCAGAATCAATATATAATTCCATATTATCCTCTTTTTGTTAAAATCTTTGAGTTGCAACATTTAGTTTCTTCTAAGTGGATAGTCTTAATCCCTCCGAAATAAGTATCTCCACATTTTGAACAATAACCAAATCTTGATGCTCCACGAGTGTCCATTTTATAATTCTCGTAACCTTTATCATCAGATATAACCTCATCTTCCCAAGTTGCTCTTTTGAGGTATCTGATTGGGTCAAGCCTATATACCTTATCCCTATCTTTAATATAATTCTTTGTATGGTTCATAATCTTTATTATTAAATCTTTTGTTATATGTTTCTTCCAATATTGTAAACTTTGTCTTTTAGTCGTTTTTTTTCCGTATAAATCCCACCATTTATCAAAATCTTTATCAGAAGAAAGAGGTAAAGCAGTTGCCTTAGTTCCTTTTATCAATGTGCTTATTACTGACTTGTGTACTTTAACCCACCTAACTTTACCCTTTTCTCTGATTGCTATTTCAATCATACTAAATTCTACCCTTGCCTAATACGAAACTATTGTAAACAATGTTTGTTGAATTATATAGGTTATCAAGGGTAATCTCCATTAGAATCGTAATGCTTTAACAGGAGTTATTGTTTTACGAGTTATAGTGCATTTGCGAGTGGGACCTTCAACAACTTGGTTTGCTCGTTTTAAGTCGTTAACCCTCCCACTAACACTATTGATTTGCATATTAGTTCTATCACAAATCTCTTGCAAACTCATAGGTTTCTTATTTTTCCTTAAAGCATCTAAAATGATTTCTTTTTGAGTAGGTTGCTTACCACTTGATTTTAAGTCATTATAAGCAATTATTGATGTAGTTCTTACCATTCTTTAACCCCTTTTCTTAAAACGGCAAATCGTTATCCGTTTTGGTTTGTTTTTGTTCTTCATTTAGTTTAAGGCTTATGTATTTTTTACCACTTTTAGCAGTATTAGTCCAAGCCGATATATAATACTTCTCGCCTTTTATAAGTACATTGCCTGTGAGATTAGGGTGTTTATCTGAGGCTCTATCTTCCACCATAAATAATACACCTGTCATATCTTTATTTTCCATCTATTAACTCCTTTGCTTTTCTTAAAGTTTCTTCAACTTCTGTTATAGTATAGTATGTCTTGTGAAAATGTATTGTTAAATCATCTCTATCAAAACTTACTGCTTTTTCTTTTCTGTGTAATATTATTTCTTCTTTCATTCATTCTCCTTTTGTTTATCTTTCATAGCATCTTGAAATCTCTCGTTCTCGTCATATACGCTAAACTCTATCATTATACCATACTCTTTATAAATGTCCATAACTTTATCTGCAAAATCTTTACATTCTGCTTGAATTTCTGATATTAATAACTTGTTCATTCCTATCTCCATTCTCTTAATTTATAATCCCATTTAGGTTCTGGTTTAGGTTTAGTAGGTTTAGGTTGATTTTTCTTTTGATCTATATACTCTTGTGCTTGGCTCATCGCCCATAATGATTCGCCTATATGATAACATTGTTCACAAGTATCTTCGTCTTTATTACATACTGCTCTATGTTCTTCTATCCATTTCATTAGATTTTCCCTTTCATTTGATTATCTAAGTCTTGATTTATAGCTTCGGCTTGTTCATTCTCAAATTCTTCTATCCTTTGTTTCATCATATTAAGGACTTTTTGGTAGTGAGATTTAGATGTAGATTTTCGCAGTTCATCTTTAACTGCTTTCTTTTTTCCTGCAAAACATTCGTGTTCTATTAGTTTAGCAAATTCAGAAGTTTGTTCTTCGGTATAAAACTCCTCTTGTGGTAATCCCTCGCCTTTATAAATATAAAAACCTAAACCAAATCCAGTAGCTATACACTTTGTTAAACATCTCATTTTTGTATTAGCTATATCAACACAACTTGGATTTTTAATTGGACGATTACTAAAATCAGTAACTGCTAACCACATTTTTTTAGTATTTTCGCCAATATTAACTACACATTCAACAGAACAAGAGCCGTCAGGTGCAACAATATAATCTTTTACCATACCATTACTATCAGTATAATGTAAAAAGTCATAAGTAACATTAGGATAGTGTTCCATTATAGTAGATATAGCAAAGTTCCAACCTAAATAAGTAAATTGCCCTTTTTTTTCTGTGTGTTTATTAACATCTATTGCAGATAATTTATTCCATATTTCTTTCATTTTCATTCTTTTATTCTCCTATATATAATAATAGTTTATTCTTTTAACCTCACAATCAGGATACATCTGTTTAATTGACACTCCCAATAGTTTGGCGAGTGCCTTCAATCTGGCTTGTGATGGTTTGCGTTTATTGTTTATAATAAGAGATAATACACTCTCATTTATACCAAGTTCTTTACAGATATAGATCTGTTTTATTCCCTTGTCTTTTATAATTTGTTTTATATTGTTCATTTATAATCTCCGTTTATAATTCTTTGCGTAATTTATAATAAATATTTTAATTTCCAAAACATTTATTTATTTATTTATAATTATAAGAAATAGTTTGTTTATAATTATAATGTTTATTATTTTATCATTCATATTATTATAATAGGTTTGGATGAAATTGCTTTTGGCTATTATAATTTATAACGAACTACCAAAAGGAATCACAAAGTTCAGGGTGAGGACTAATTATAATACACCTGTGATGAAAAAAATATTATAAGCTAAATAATCCCACAATGTGAGGTTTATAATGGTAGTCATTCCTAGATCAAAAGTCTAGGAATAAGGACTACTATACCCAAATATAAGGTTTATAATATTAGTTATTAACATTCTTTAAATATTTAGAAACTACACTCTTAGATTTTTTAATTTCTTCTTCAAAATGTATAATTAACCCAAGAAAACTATCTAATATCTCTTTTTTTCTTTCATTCTCATAATCAAGAATATTATTTAAATCACTCCAAACATCTTTAAAATCAGTAGCAACATCTTGGAAACCACTAATTTCTTGTATTATTTTATCTTTTTTCATTTTTTGCCTTTCTGTTAGTTATTAATATAATCTTCATAAATAGCAAAATCATCTTCATCTTCTAACATATTACCATCTGCTTTTCTTTCTTCATTATGTTCTTTTAACCATTTTTTAAAATCAGTAGTAATACCTTCAAATTGCATTTCATTATTATAATTATAAAATATTGCATATACTTTTATCTTCATTTTATTATTCCTTTTTAGTTAGTTTGTAAATCGGTCCATTCAACCCATTTACAATTATTTAATCTATTTAACCATTTATAAGCAATTTTTTTGTTGTTCGTGCTTATAATTCTATGATATTGTTTATCATATCCTAAATATAATGGATATGATTTACCAAAATGTATTTTATATTTCATTTTTTGCCGTTCCTTTCTTAGTTAGTTATAAAGTTTATTGTTAGTCTTAATATAAATATCGCCCAGAATATAATGGATCCAGTTATAACAATCATAATAGTATGTATTATTATATTATAGTATAATCTCAATATATTAGCTGTTTTCATTTTTAGCCTTTCATTTTATTATAGTTAATTATAAACTCTTTAAAATTTGATGTGTATTTATTATTATCAAATTCCAGCAATAAATTATAAACTTGTTTTATAGTATTATTATCAAAGTATTTTAATATCTTGATTAAGTTATTCATTTTTTTTAATCTCCTATTTTTTTAGTGCTTTTTTTATAGTATCAAATATAATTTTATCTATATCTTTTATTGTTTTTTTAGATAAAGGCTTTAATTTATGTAATTTAGTTTTATTATTCATTTTTGCCGATCCTCTCTATTTTATTAGTAATATTATAATATAAGGTATTGATAATATTATAATTTGTAATATGTTTAATATTAATTTATTCATTTTATTTAACCTCCATACTTATTTGTGATTTGTATAGTGTTTTAGGATTTGTTTCACAGGTATTACAATAATAATATTCATCTTCTGTTACTACTTTTCCAGAATTGGCGTCAATCCACCCTTGCACTTCTACGTCTCTTGATGAACATTCTGAACAGATCCAATATGATTTATTGTTATTCATTTTCATTTTATTTACCTTTCTTTTATAATATTTAATAATGTATATAATGTATCTTTATATTGATATTTAATTTGAAATTCTTTTAGTTTTTGTCTAAACATTTCTCTAAAAGGCTCACACTTAGGTATAAGATAACCACCTAATAATGAAGTAAAATTTCTGCCTTTGTAACTTGCTTTATCTTGCAAATTTAATATTTCTTCTTTTTCTGTTAAATAATCTATATAATGAGATATTTCAGGTTTTTTTATTTCTGTTTTCATTTTGATCGCTTCCTCTCTTTTATAATTATTGGGTTTATTTTAGTTTTCTGCCGTTTATTGATCTTAGTGAATAGGTAGATAATCTTTTTATTATTCATTATTTATGCCTTTCTTTTAAATATATCTATTAATTATAAAGTTATTATATTTAGATTTTATTTTACTTATTTTATCATTTAATAAAGATTTTTTTTCATTTATTTTATTAATCTTATTAATTGCATTTACAACATTATTATAATTATGATATTGCAATTTATTAAAAGGAAATAATTTTATATTTTCTCTATCATATGAACAAATAAACTCTCCTTTTTTCCAATATTGTTTAGGCATAAATAAAGCAATATCTTTTTTAATATATGTATGTGAAGAAAATTTTTCATTTTCATTATCTGCATAATGAATATCAAATTTAAGATAGGTTGTAGATACACAGGTTGAAATATAAGCCCTTATATTTGAAGGTTTATTTTTATTTAAAATATCATTAAATTTATCTTTATATACTTTAAATAATTCATTATCTTTATTTAATTTTATGCCTTTTTCAATTTCATTAATTAATTTAGGCACAACATTATTAATATATTTATTTAATATATTTGTATTTTCTGTATGTTTTTTTATTCTTTTTGTATTCATTTTTATTTACCTTCCTTATTTAGTTTGTCTATGACGGCTTAATTAAAAGCCGTTTCGCGTTCGCTCATCAGATAGACTATTTTATTTTATCCTTTATTTAGTTAATTAATTGTTTAGGTAATGCAAAGCAAAGTCTCTATATAATGAATTATTTTTATCTAATTCTAAAATAGTATCTATTAATTCTTTTTTAGTTAATTGATTTAATTCATTTTTAATCTGTTCTTTTTTATTTATTTTCATTTTATTTATTTCCTTATTTAGTTAATTACTGTATGTTATTATTCTTGTCCCCTCTTTATCTAGTTCATTTATTTGATCAGACAAAGTCTCTATTATATCAAAGTGTAATGACGAGAACAAATCTAAGCCATTATCACTTTTTAAGTCTTCAATGTTATTTTTTTGTATATACTGCAATAACTCTACTGCTTTTCTTTTTGCTATTTTTAATTTATTTAATTTCATTTTATCTCCTATTGTTATTTAATTACTAACTTAATTTACATACTTGTAAAGTAATATGCAAGGATTATTTACAAAATGTAAAGAATATCTTTAATTAATAGACGAGAACAAAGTTAAATTAATCCAATTAATATTTAATTTAATGGCTTTGGCTATGCAATTTAAGGCGTAATATCGAGCCGTTAATGATACTTATTCACTATACAATAACACTAAGTAATAATATGTTTTAATTGTTTTGATCTTGGTATCTTGTTTGTGCTTTTTGTTTGTGATTTGTTGCAGGATTTTTAATTATATATTTATCATTAAATTAAAATCTAATTAGAATATCGGTTACTATGTCTCTTATTATGCGTTATATATCTACTACAACACACCATTTAAGCAAAGTTTTTATTAAAATGATACCTTAACAGCCTTAAAGCGTATATTTGGCTGTATGGGGGCGTGGGGGGATGTGATTCGCTAAAACCTTGTCGGAACCCCTACCACAAAAAATGTAAAACTTTACTACCATAATCCCAAAACAAAAAAATAATTGGATAAAAGTACCATAAGTACTACATTATGTACTATGGAAACAACCCCTGCACAGAGAAAACCTCACAAAGTCCTCGCAATAGAGCTTTTCGCACTAAATCCTGCTATTACGGTTAAGGAAGTTGCTGCTAAGGTTGGAGTATCTGATATATGTGTTGCTAAATGGCGACAAGATCCAATGTTTATAGATAAGATTTATGAAAGGTATATGACTGAGTTTGGAAGTCAGTTACCTGCTGTTATTAATGCTATGGTTAGAGAAGCTAAGCACGGCAATGTACAAGCTGCTAGATTAGTACTAGAGCATAGTGGTAAACTGGTTAAGAATGTTAATATTACTATAGATAGTCCTTTTGAGAAGTTTTTAAAGGCTGAGGATGTACAAGATGCTGAGGTTATAGAGGTATTTGAAGATGTGGTTATTCCTGAGGACTTACCTGAGAGGAAACCTCAAAAAACGGTTAAAGAGGAAAAGATTGCCTTAAAAAAAGAGATTGATAAGGATAGACGTAAACATAGTTCCCCTAAACGTAATGAGCAACGTAGAGAGTGGTATAGATGGAAGAAAAGAGCAGAAGCTGTGGGAATACCACCATTACCTGCTAGAAAACCTACTAAAGGTCAAAGAAAAGAGTGGGAAGATTCTATTATAAGGGCAGAAGAAGGTTAGCGTCTTTTTATAAATCTTATAACTAAATATAAAATAAAAGTTAATAATACTACAGTACCTACATCCACTAAATGATTACCTGAATCACTTTCAATAGTACCCATAGGTGTCTCTATACGCACTTTCTGAGTCTTATTCATTTTTCTCTTGCTCCATAATTCTCATTATTTTGTCAGTATTTTCGTCTTTTCTTGCGTATATCTCTATTAGTGATTTGTATATTCCGTGAAATTTTTTTACTTCCATTTGTACCAGTTTCTGCTGATCAATCAGCTTAATAATAATACCTTCCAACCTCTTGAAGTCTTGGTCTAACTCTTGCATCAGAGTTTGTTGTATGAATCTGTTCTGTTTCCATATAAAAAATCCGAACGCTATTGACATCGCTACTGGTATTCCAAATTGTTCCAATACTTGTAAAATATCCATTATTCTCCATTACGCTATCCCCATAAAAGGGATGTGTCCAGTTCCCATTAAATCACACATTGTTTCATAAGTATTTTTGTCTATATCTACTAACTTATCTTCTTCTTTGTAGAATTGTTTACTATATTCTTCTTCATTCATTTCTTGAGCCATAAAATCAATCATTATGTTTAATTTCTCGTGCATATTGATTACATTTTTAAGGAGTATTTCCATTAATTCACGTTCTGATTTTTTCATCATCTTTTCCTTATCCGTTTGTTAAGTAATCTAATGAATTTTTTTTCAAAATCCTCGTAAATTTTTGTAAGACCTGCTTTAGTTCCTCTTAATGCAACAACCCTTCTTCCTTTCGCACTATCCTCAAAATGTGGTATAAATTCTCTTTGTGGAACTTCTAAACCTTTGCTGTGTTTGTACCATATATAACCACCTGGCTCTCTATGAGCTTTTGCATAATCTACGCCAGTAATACCTTGTGAAGTACCTTTTAAACTATAAGCTAGTTTACCTGTATCAAATAAAGGTCTTGCTTTTTTCCCTCTTGGGTTATTGTCTGATAATTTAGGTTTTACTTTACCATCAGTAATGTAATCACGAGCTAATTTTGCAGTTTTATCAGCTAAATCAGCATTAATATATTTATCTAAATTTTGTTCGTTTAATATTTTTAAGGCTTTACCAAAATCTATATTATACTTGACTTCTATCTTCATCTTGAGACTCCACTTCTATTGGTTCTTCTTTTACAGGCTCCATTTGTGCTTTATTCTCTTTTAATTTAGCATTTGCCTCATCTAAAGTCAAGTCTTTATTATATTCTACCATTAATTCGGCTTTATTTACAAGTCCTAGATTTAATCTGTGATTATCAAGAGCTATTTGATCTTGTACCGTCATTGGATACTCAGGCTCATTAAAATCAAGTTTTAAGCCTTGTGGTAAGCCTATATTGAAAGTTCTTGCTATATTTCTCTCAATTTGGTAAATTTCGTGCTCGTATTGTGTCCATAAAGCCAAATCATCTTGATAATCTTCAAAACTTTCCAAATCTTTAATCTTTAGAGCTATTCCACTTGGTGTTTCACCACCATCTTGTGCAAATTGTACAGATAAGTGGTTATTTTGTGCTACAAGCTCCATTTGGAACTTAACATTCTCAATAACCTTCTCAATATCACCTGATGGCGACTTAATATCATAATTTGCGTTATCTGGAAGCTCTAATATAACATCTGAACCAAATCTTTGATTATTTCCTAAATCTGCTCCTGAAACAACAGGTTGTCCAAACATTTGAAACCTTAAACCAAGTTGCATCTCTGTCATTGTAATATTTATATGCTCATTGGCGTTACAAATATCATTTGCACCCTCAACATAAAAAGAATCACTTTGATGTTCTCTATGAGTGAAAACAAATGGTAAGGCACCATATCCGTGTTCTCCTTCTTCTATAACCTTACCTGATTCATCAAAAATAATGTAACTTTCTGCATTCCAATGTATATATTGACAAGAATCAGAGTTAGAAGCATCTTCCGTGTAGTGCATTAAAGGATAAGAGATTGCTACTGGTTTAAAAGGATCAGAACCAAAGAAAGGATGAAAGTAATAAATAGGTTGATAATCAAAGTAAGGCATTTCACCATCAACATACATTACTCTTACAGCTATTGTTCCAACTAAACGTGTCATTCTTTCAATATGCTTCATTTTAGCATCTTTTAATACAGAGAGATTATCATATTTTTTACTAACATTCCTATCAGCACCTACTGTGTAGATACGTGACATTTTATTTATAAATTTCTTAGTTATGTTCGCTTCATACGGAGGAACTTCTCTAAAAGCATCTAGATCAAATTTCTTTTCTATATAATACTTAGTATTACTACCATTGTAGTAATCTAATAGTTTATGTACATAACTTTCTCGTTTTCTATGGTTTTCTATCTTCAGGACATTTAAACTATCCTTTATAGCTTGTTCTCCGTACTTATATATCATCTGTTCCTCACTTTTATCTCTCTGTTTTTAATTGGAAAATGGTTAATAAAAAAATATCTTAATTGGTCGCAGCCGTGGTCGTGGTAACCGTCTTTTAGTGGCTCTTGTTTTAATGGTTTATTGTCTTGAGCTTCAGGATACCTGTAACTTTCTAAATCTTCTGCCATACCTATACAATTATTATTTAAATGAAGGTATCTTTCTCCGTTAGCGTTCTCTATGTAACTTCTAACGTGATTAACACCTGCTGTGATACTTCTTGAGGCTTTATCTGTTATTGTTCTAACATCTATACCTTTTTTTCTAAAAATCTCTATATCTCCTACACCTGATTGCCCTTGTGCTTGTAATCCTGCTGGATCACCATAATACCTTGATACTATATATGGTTTACCTTTAATCATATCTGCAAGTTCATCTGTTTTTATATTTGTTTGATGTATTATCTCATCAATCATATTAATATGCCATTCACCATTTACTCTGTGCGTCTGATACCATCCCACAGAAGGCATCCTGTACCCAAAATCAATACTGCAAAAAGTAGGAAGATGGGGGTTATAAGGATAATAGCCAACATCAATATTTCTGTCAAAAGGATAAACCCTACCTTCAAACGATGTAAATTGTGCTCCATACTCTTGGTCAAAAAGCTCTTTAGACATATTACGTTTTCTCTCAACGAGAAATTTGTCATCTGCACCTTCAGGAAAAGCGAAGTTATTATCCCAAGATGGTGCTTGATGAGATTCCCAAAGTTCATCACTTTTTCCAAGCAGGTATAAATCATATAACCAATTAAACCCTTCTGGCGTTGAAATGAAAATCGCCTTACCTTTTCTATCAGATAGAGTGGGAGATAAATACATATCCCAAATCCTGGGTCTTACTTTGGCTGCCTCATCTATAATCAACAAGTCTAATCCTTCACCAACAAGTGAATCAGGATTATCTGCCGATTTAGCTTCTACAACTGTATCCCATTTGAATTTGATATATCTTTCTTTCTCTGAAGCCTTGATAATATCGTTTTGATGTCCTTTGACCATCCTTTCCCAGATTTCTCTAAACATCAAGTCGGCTTTATCATACGAAAGACCAACCAACCAAATACGTTTGTTCGGCTGGGAGGCGTAGAATGTCGCTTCCATTGCCGATGCCGTAGTCTTCCCGAATCGCCTCCCACAAATCATTACAAAAAACCTTGCAGATTCTTTGGTAGGAAAATGCAATTTACGCTGACCTTCGTGGGGTTCATAACCTAAATAATCAAACCATTTCTTTTTATAATTATTTAAATGTTGCATATTTCCACCATTTTAATTTAAGTTACAATGTATGACAAACGCAAGATATTGTGTTTTTAATTTAAAATATACAACATAGGAGGGCAGTATGTCCGAAGAAAATCAAGTATCAAACGAAACAGTAGTGGAACAGGGTACGGAGAATGTTACTCAAGAATCAGCTCAAAATGAGTACATAGCAGAAAGCAAGAAGTATAGAAAAAGAGCTCAAGACGCTGAAAATAAGTTAGCAAATCTACAAAAACAATTAGAAACTCAACAAAATCAAAAACTTAAAGAGAAAGAGGAATATAAAACTTTAGCTGAAAAATATGAAGCTCAAGTTAATGAACTCAATCCTTATAAAGATAAATATGAAGGTTTAGTTGAACAAAGACGTAACGTTTTATTAGAAAGGCTTCCTGAAGATAAGCGTGAAACTTTTAAAAATAAAGATTTAGATGTTTTAGAATTTATGGTATCTGAATTAAAAACCAAAACTCAAGAACCTTCAGCAAGAAATCTTGTAGGCACTAAAAATACAGAATTTGGTGGTTACGCTTCTTTTGCTGAGTGGGCAGAAAAAGATCCTATTGGATACGCATCAAATAATACTAGCAGTAATGCTAAAGGTATTAAGATAGGTTACGGTGGCGAATAAAGACCCACATAAACCTTTTGGAGTTGATTTAGACCCTAATAATGATTTAACTCATACACCTCAACCTGATGGTGACGTTAAAGTTACTCATAAGGGAGAAAAAATAAGGTATATGGATTATATTGATATTATGGAAGAAAGAGCAACTCGTAAAGGTGAGGGTAAATCTCCTGTAAAATCTCAAATGGGATTGTTTGGTGGTTTTGGTAAAGGTACTTTAAAAAAAGCATACGAACATTAATTCCTACTTGAAGGCGAAAGCAGTTGATAGAGGATAAAATTAGGAGGCTTAAATGGCTTTAACAAATACAAGCACAGCAGCTGGTGGCTTAGGAAGAACGATAGGCGACGCTGTAATTGCTTTTAATCACGTAAATGTAATGTACCCACTTGTGACTGTACAACAAGCAGCTCAAGGGTCAAATCACGTTCAATTCTCAGATTGGACAAAATTAACATCAAGTAATGTAACTGAAGCTACACAGGCTACTACTACAACAGCTGTAGCTATTACAACAGCAGCTAGAACTGCAACAATATCAGAACACGTTATTGCTTCTACAGTAAGTGACTTAGTTCTTATGGGTTCAGGCGATGATGTTGAAGGTCAAGCAGGTCCTGCTTTAGGTAACGCAGTTGCTGCTAAACTTGATGATGACTTAGTAGAATTAGGTAAAGGATTCTCTCAAACAGAATGTGGTGCTGGTACTGAACTAGCTTTATCTCATATATTTGGTTCTATGAGACAATTAAGATCAGCAGGTGCTCCAATGCCTTATAACTTAGTTCTTTCACCTAAACAGGTGTGGGGTGCTAAAGGTTTAATTAGCTTATTACACGATGATGCTGTAACAGGTTCAAATGCTAAACCAATGTCTATGATGGGCAATAAAGGTGAAGAAGTATTTTCTACAGGTTATGTTGGTTCTATTGCAGGATTCAATGTTTATTGGTCTGACCAAATAGATGAGAATGTTAGTTCTGGTGGCGATGCTGCTGGTTTTGCTTTCTCAAAAGGTGGTGTTGGTCTTGGAGTTGGTGCTGATGGCTTATTTAGAATCGCAGCAGAAAGAGACGAAATGCTAAGAGCAACTAACTATGTAGCTACAGGATTCTGGGGCGAAATTGAGATAAAAGACACTTATGGTGTTTATATCTTATCTGACGTTTCATAGTTCTTAACGAAAAAAAATAAGGGGGTGGGAAACTACCCCCTTTAATATGGAGATAATATGAAAAGATTTTTTAAAAAAGGTAATGGAACAATTATTGAAGCAAATGCTAATCACGATATAAAATCTTTAGAAGATAGATTTGAAGAATGTGATGAAAATGGTGGTGAAATTAAAAAAGTAGTTAAAAAAGTAGCTAAAAAAGCTAAAAAGGAAGGTAAATAATGCCGATAGTAGCTAAAAGTTTTTTACATAATGACGACAAAATAGTTGGTACTTCAGGTGATGCAGATGGTAATTTAGCAGAAGATGTACAAGATTGGATTACTTCACAAGACGCTGAATTAGTGGCTACTACAAATTTAAATGTTACTTGCACACAATTTGGTAGCAAAATATTTACATTAGTAGTATTAGATAGCGATTAATGTCTGAAACTAGAAATGGTAAAGGCGATTCATACAGGATTCCTATTACTGATAAGAAGTATAAAGAAAATTATGATAAAATTTTCAAGAAAGACAGAGATGAGTTTAATAGAGAGTATTAAAAAACACGAAGGTTATGTAGGCGTAGTCTATAAAGATTCTTTAGGAATTGATACTATAGGCTACGGCTTCGCCATTAAAGATTTAGAATTAGATGCAGATATATGCGACATCATTCTTGAACGTAAACTTAAAGCATTACACGATATAATCAAGATTAAGTTTAAATGGTATGGTTATATGCCACAAGAGATTAAAGATGTTGTTATGGAGATGTGTTATCAATTAGGTGTAGGTGGGTTTTCTAAGTTTAAGAAAACAATAGCCTATTTACAAAACAAGCAATTTCACGATGCTTCAGTAGAAATGCTTGATAGCCTTTGGGCGAAACAAACACCTAATAGAGCAAAAGAATTAAGTAATAGAGTTAAAGAGGTAGAAGTTGGACGTTGAAAGTTTAAAGGCTGGTGGACTTGGGTTAAGTGGCTATATAGTACAATGGATAGATTTTTTTAGTCCAGTAATTGAATTAGGCTATATGGTTGTTCTTATTGCTTACTTTTTATATCAAATTAAAAAAATAAAAAGCGAGATTAAATAGTGCCGACAGGTGTAGTTAAGAGAGTAATAGTAACACCTGACAAACATTTTCCTTTACACGACCAACCTGCTATAAACGTATTAAAAAAGACTATTGAAATAGTCAAACCTGACGCTTATGTTGATTTAGGTGATGTAGGCGAATGGTCGGCTTTTAGTGCTTGGAAATATAAACGTAAGAAAGCACCACCTCTTGAGTTCTTAATAGAAGATTTTGAAAAAGACGTAAAAGATGTCAATGCTGGTATGGATCAGATTGACGAGAGTTTAGACAAAGTGAATTGTGAGGAACGCTACATCACAGAAGGTAACCACGATAACTGGTTAAATATGGCTGTTGAGAAGTATCCTTACATACCTCAATATAAGTTTAAAAATGCAGTAGATTTAAAAGGTAGAGGTTACAAATATATTCCCTTTGGAAAACACTTAAAATTAGGTAAATTATACCTATATCACGGACATCAATATGGTGGTCAATACCATACAAGTAACCATTTACGTAAACTTGGTTGCAATGTTATGTATGGACATTGGCACGATTTACAACAAATGTCTGCTACACATATGGACGGACCAAAGTCTGCGTGGAGTATCGGATGTTTAAAGGATATGGCAGCAGAAGCTAATGATTGGCTTGACCATAGAAGGATTAATTGGGCACACGCTTTTGCTATTGTAGATTTTTTTAGAGGAGGACTGTTTACAGTCCATATTATACAAATAATAAACGGCAAAACTTCATTATGGGGTGAGATTATAGATGGGAACGGAAAATGTTAGTGCAGAGTATGATTATCAAAGCAGTTGCCAAACTGATCAGAAAGCAATTTAAACTAGACAAGATTCTTCACTATGTTGAAGAACCTAATGAGTTAGATAAAGAAGTTGAAAGACTTAGAAGCCGTATAGAAATATTAGAGACTATCATAAAGGAGAAATAATATGTTAGATTTTATATCAAATAACGCAGGATTATTAGTAGGTGGAACAGGTGGTGGAATTGTGCTTTATGTGCTTAAAAAGATACCAAATAAGGAGATTTGTGCTTGGGTTGAAGGAATATGCTTCGCAGCAGGTAGATTTATGACTTTAGGGTTATCTCAATGGAAATTTACTAAAAATATATGGAACAAGACTGTAGAGCCTTTTTTCATTGATTTAATAGATAATTTTGTAGGTGGAGCACTAAGAGGTTTAATCAGAGGATTGAGGTGCGATAAGTAATGCCATACAAGATGAAAGGTAGTCGTTTGTTAAATGAAGTCACTTTAGGTGATGGTTACCCTTTATCTTCTAATTTAAAACCATTAAAGGTAGGTGGTAAGACGTCTCCACTTGAGATGTCTATCCCCTACCCAGATAACAGTAATAATGCAAAAGTTAAAGTTGTAGGCGATTTAGAGGTTACAGGTGCTATACTTAACCAACCTCTTATACATATATTAAATGGTGGTGCTTATAATACAGGTACATCAAAATTTTATTTACCACTTATAGGTTACAATATTGAAGGCACTACTACTACAGGTAGAAATGAATATCAAAGTTTTGTAACACCTTATGATGGTAAGGTTAAAAAGTTAGTTTTAAGAAGTGAATCAAGATGTGATACTGTTGTGGCAGGATTTCATATATCAAGAGAAGGCACAGAAGTTCCAAACTCAACTGCATCAGAAGAAATAACAGTTGAGATGCCTATTGATGATACTGCTTATACATTTAATTTTACAGATGCAACTGCTTTTAATTCAGGAGATATTTTATCAATATCAGTAACACCTGAAATTGCAGTTTATGATTTAGTTTGGACATTAGTTTTAGAATATAGAGGAGTTTAGATGGGAACTTTAGCAGGTAAATCACCAGCAAGTACATATAAAAGTTTATTAAAAGTAGCAGATGAAACAAATGGTATATCTACTTCAGTATCTCAATTAGAGGATGGTGAAGGCACAGCAAGTTGTTTATCTATAAGTGATGATCAACTATTAATTCAACCACAAAATGATAATACCACAAATACTTTTGGTATTAGACAAGCTGATGGTACATATTTATTAAAAGTTGATACAAGTAATGCTGTAATTAATTTAGGATCAACAGCAACTCCTGCCAATAGTCAATTATTAGAATTTCACGCAAAAACATTAGTACCTGTAGCAGGTACACATTATTTTGTTGGCAAAGGAAGTTCTGCTTATTTTGGAACTTCTGTAGAAACTTCTTGTGGAACAGGTACAGACCCTGACACTTCTTTAGACGCAGGTGCAGCTACTGATGATTTATTACAAAATTTATTTATAGTACCTGTAGATTTAACAATAGATGCAGTAAAATTTATAGTCTCTACAATTACAGATACTGATACTACTATTAATGTTCATTTATATAGTTTTGATATGGCTAATACAGGTGGAACAAATGATGGTAATTTATCAAATGGAACTTTACTTGCAAATGGTCAAGCGACATCAGTAGATAGAAATGTTATCAAAACAGTAACTTGCTCAATAGATTCAGCAAGTGTTTCAGCAAATAAAGTAATTGCTTGTTTTGTAGAGAATGAAACAAATACAGATTCAATAATGTTACAAACACAGGTTTTATACCACTTTGATTAGGAGAAAAATATGGCAAGATTAGAAGCAAATTTAACAGTAAAAACAGGAAAAGGAGCAGATTATTTATGCGAAATGACGGAACAATATTCTGATATTCTTACAGCACAACAAATTGTAGATAATGGAGATGAATACACGCAACTTGCTAGTTTTGGTGTTGCATCAAGTATCGGTGGAGATGCTGGACTTAGAATGGAAGGTTCAAAATTAATTATTGTAAAAAATAATTCTGACATACCAGTTGAGCTACAGATACAAACTACTGAATGGAAAGATAATTCTAATGTAGATGAATTAAATAGTGTTGATTTAGGTCCGGATTCTGCAACATCAGTAAGACAGTTGTCTTATATACTTGCAGCTAATGAATATATGGTTCTTCCTAGTACTTGGATGGTAAGCTATGCAGAAGCACATTCAGCAGGTAATGCTAAAACTATTGACAATAAAGGTGGATATGATGTTAATAGTGGAAAACTTTATAGTACTGCTATAGTAGATATTGCAACAGCATTAGAAAATGATACTACGACATTTGTTGTTGATGATACAGATTATTTTAAGGTTGGCGATTTAATACAATTAGGATCTACAACAGGTACGACTGCTACTAACATAGAAATTGCGAGAGTTGCATCAATAACTAATTCAACAACTATGATTTTAGAAAGAGGTTTGTATGGTTCAATAACTGCCGATAAAGATGCTCAAACTGATTCTACTAATGGAGCAGTAGTTAATGCTAAAGTTTATTTACCTTGGTTCAATACTCAAGAAGATTATGATAAGTATCACGATGATGCAAATGCTTTAGGTATAGTTCAAACAAATAAAACTGGTAGATACACAGCACAAAATTTATTTGGTTATGGAAGAACTGCTGATGGTATAGCTGAAGGAATTGTAAAAGGTTCTTTAGCTTTTAAATTTTACAATGCTGGTTTCCAAGAATTTGGTTTATCAGGTATTACACCTTCAACTCATTCAGGTTTAGCTGCTTCCACAGCTTATGCTTTTAACATTACAGTAGATGGTGGTAGTACATTTGCTAGTTTATCATTTACAACTGATGCTTCTAATTTAAACTTTGGAGGTAATAATGGTATTATAAGTAAAATTCAAGCAGCACTTGATACACAATATTATACATCAGGAAACTTATTTGAAAAAGCAGTTAGTGTAGGTATTGTTAATGGCGATATTAGATTTACTTCAGGAACAAGAACAAGAAATTCAGCTATAGCTTTAGCAGCACCATCAAGTGGAACAACACCATTTGGAGTTGGTAGATTACCTGCCATTGGAAGTATTGAAGCTGCTGTAGCAGCTAAATTGCCTGATGATACTATTGAAGATAAAACATACAATATATCAAAATCAAATAAAAGTATATTTGCTTATGATGATGGTAAAGGTAACATAATAGGTTTAGCTACAGGTACTATAAATTATGAAACAGGTGCTATAGATATTCAAGGTCCTGCTAATGCTGAGTTTGTAGTAAGTTTTAATTATGATTCGGCACATAGTGGTGGATTAAATAACAGTAACACTATTAAAACAATATCTGCAAGAAGTTTAAATAGTAAGATAGATGCAGAAGTAGAAATACTAGGGTTTGTATAAAATGCCGTACAAGAAAAAGAAAAAAACTAAAAAGACTAAGAGTAGAAACAGGAGGAAGTAATGGCTACAGCAGCAATATATTGTACACATAAAGAATTAAAGAGAGTATTTCCTCAACTTGATAGTTTTGATAATAAAAAACAGATTTATGGTTGGACAGAAGTTTCAAGTAATAAATATGCTGCTCATAATAGTGGTATAGTAAGTCAATTATTTGCAGATGGAGAGGATTTAGGACCTGCACAGTCAGCACATACTGATTTAAATGTTGAAGGCGAATGGTTTTATAATTCTGCTGAAGATGTATGTTATTATTATTCAGCTAATACTCCATTAGATAAATTAATGGAAGGTGGAGAAGAATTTACTGCTATGGTTACACAATATAGAACTGATGCAAGTAGATACCTTGATAGTATGCTTGATCCTAATATGCCTAAAGAAGCATTAAAAGACAAAGAGGGTAACTTTGATTACATTATTATACGTACTACATCTTTACTTGCTGCTAATTTTATGATTAAAAGCCACGACCCTAATAGTGAACTTGCTAATGCTTTAATGGAAGAAGCTAGTCTTAACATTGAAAACATTAATCAAGGTAGAGCAGCTTTATCTTGGCAAGTATCAAGAGATTCATCTCAAGGAATAGTTAGAGATGTAACTTACACTTCAGGTAAAATTAGACCTGTAGATACAAGAGGTGAATGGTCAGGTACTTATGATTTAATTAAGGTTAAAATAGGTACTGGTGGCGTTTTAGGAACGGCTACATATTCAGTATGGGTTAAAGATGGTGATGGACTTAAAAATCAACAAATTATTACTAATGAAGTAATCAATGGTGATTATCAATCTTTAGCAGGTGGATTAGAGATAAGATTTGCAGGTAGTACAGATTCTACACAAGCTGCTGCTAATGATGAATGGGAAATAGAAGTATTTGGAAGACACGAGGTTGTAGATGTATCAGAAGGTAAAGCCGTTAAAATGACAAGAACAGGTAGAGCTTCATATAAAAGGAAGTATAACTAATGCCAGTAAGTTTTACTAACAACTTTAAGAATATATTAGATAAATTACGTAATGTATTAAGAACAGAATTTAAGGGTACTTTACCTATTTACATAGGACACGAGACTAAAGAAGTGGCGACACAGTATTTACGTCTTGACCCTATAGGTAGTACACTAAGTGAGTATAATACAACTTCTGAAACGAGGGAGTTTCAAATTAATATGTTTTATTATTTTGCAGACCCTAATGTGAATAAGTCATCATTAGACCACGTTTTAAGATTTGTATCAAGAATTGAGGCGTTAATACACGACAATACAGCGATGGTATTGACAGATAGTAGTAATTGTTTTAACTGTAGAGTTGAATCAACTGAACTAAATGCCTTAGATGACGAAAACGAATATGTTGTCCAATTTGAATGGCGTGGACAACATTTAGGTAATATAGGATAAGGAGGTTTTATGAAAATAAAACTAATAAAAAAGAGTACAGTTTTACCTAATTGTTGGAAGTCCTGTGGTGTAGATAAAGACGCTTGGGATAAACTACAAGAAGGTAAAGAAATAGAAGTTAAACAAATAGGTAGTGCAATAGAGAGTTTAGTTGAATCTAAGTCGTCTGCAACACCAATAAAGAAAAAGGAGAGTAAATAATGGCAACATCAGCACATTCGTTCTCACCTAAAGAGTTTAAATGCTTTGTTATATCTGATGCAACCAATGCTGGTACATCAGGAATACATTCATCAAATATGCTACAATTAGATGTTGATAGTATATCTATGCCCAGCTTAAATGTTTCACAAACATTAGATGTTAGAAGTGGTGTAGGAGCAACTCTAAAAGATGAGGACTTTTTTCAAGACAACAAAATGAGAGTAGTAGAATTAGGACTTTCAGGAACATTACACGATGATGCAGGTCATAGATTGCTTTTAGCTAATATTTGTGGAGCTGCACAAGCAGACGATACAAATCAAACTATTGCATCTGGACATAAAATAGTATCTCAATTATATGGTTCAGCAGTAACAAATAATGCTTCATCATTAACTGTAGTATTACAACCATCAGATGTTACTAATC
>LUMU01000132.1_pt1 | contig 31747 bp, 30 predicted proteins | sample 729751 | NCBI WGS metagenome assembly LUMU01 (sample SAMN03860300, study PRJNA289734) | marine metagenome | biome: seawater column; feature: ocean; material: water; isolation source: Red Sea water column Station 192 - depth 100m | place: Saudi Arabia: Red Sea | collected 2011-10-15 | depth 100 m
GTATCTGGACAAATAGGTAAAAAAGGACAGTAAGTTTTTTGACGTTCTTTACCTAAAGTTGGAAGAATGATATTCATTATACCATCATAATTTTCTAAAATAATTTTTAAAGTTGGGTTAAAAAAACCACTTTTGTATAAAGATGTTGAGCTTTTAAAGCTATATTTAAAATTAAAACTATTTAAAAAATTTTTTAACATTTCATTATTATGTTCTCCAAAACTTGAAAATTTTTCAAATGGATCTGGAACTTGTGTTAATGGTTTGTGTAAATTTTTGTTTAGTAATTCCTGATTAGGGACATTATCAGGAACTTTTCTTAAACCATCCATATCATCAGAAAAAGTAATTATCTCTGTTGGTAAATCTGTAAGTTGCTTTAAGGCATTCACCATCATTGAAGTCCTTGCAACTTCACCAAATGTTCCGATATGAGGAAGACCACTTGGACCATATCCTGTTTGAAGGGTAATTTTCCCTTTTTTATCAATAAATGATTTTCTCTCACGAAGCATTTTTTTTGCTTCAACGAAAGGCCAAGCACTTGTTTTATCTAAAATTTCTTTTTTAATCACGAATATATCTTTTATAAAATCTTAAATTAGCGATTTTATTAATTCTTATAGAGTTGAAATTTATTTACCATAAAATAATGTTCTTTCAAAATGTCTAATTATAAAACTGTTTTTTTTACACTAGGAATTTTGCAAATAATTTTAGGGATCTCAATGTTCATCCCTATAATTGCTCAATTTATTTATTCTGAAATAGATTCATCATTTTTTGGTCTTTCAAATCTAGATCATGACAAAAAATTAAACTTACAACAGGCATTTTTATTAACTGCATTGTCATGGTTAAGTATTGCTATTTTTGGATCTTTACCATTTATATTTTCGACTATGGAGCTTTCAATTACTGATGCTTTTTTTGAAAGTATGTCTGGTATTACAACAACTGGATCTACAATTATTTCTGACTTAGAGAATACACCAAAAGGTATTCTATTATGGAGAGCAATACTTCAGTGGTTGGGTGGTATTGGTATAATTGTTATGGCAATTACACTAATGCCTATAATGAATGTTGGTGGTATGCAATTATTTAAAATTTCTAGCAACGACTCTTCTGAAAAAATTCTTCCTAAATCAAAAGAAATAGCTTTGAGACTTATTTATATTTATTCGGGTCTAACCGCTCTTTGTGCATTATCATATTGGATATTTGGAATGGGAAAATTTGATAGTTTAACTCATTCTATGACTACCATAGCTACAGGTGGATTTTCTAATTATAATCAATCTATCGGATATTTTGACAGTGTTCTTATAGAAATATCATCGATGATTTTTATAATTTTAGGAAGTATTCCATTTATTGCATATATTAAATTTATTAGTGGTAATAAAAAAATATTTTTAAACGATATTCAAATCAGAACATTTATTAAAATAATAATTATAAGCATTATTATATTATCAATTTATTTATTATTTAATAATAACGGAAACTTTAGTTTAAGATCTATTTTTTTTAATACAATTTCAATATTGACTGGAACAGGTTATGTAAATGCTGAATTCGACGGTTGGGGAAGTTTTCCTATAACAATATTTCTTGCATTAATGTTTATTGGGGGCTGTGCTGGATCAACTACTTGTGGTGTTAAAATTTTTAGAATTCAAATTCTATATTTATTTATATTAAATCAATTAAAAAAAATTATATATCCCAAGGGAATATTTGTAATTAAATACGATCAAGGATCTGTTGATGATAAATTTATTGCATCAATAATTTCATTTATTTATTTTTACTTTGTTATTTTTTTTATTTTAGCTGCATTATTATCATTAACTGGTCTTGATTTTATAACTGCTATCTCTGGAGCGGCAACATCAATATCAAATGTTGGTCCTGGTTTAGGTCCTATTATTGGGCCTAATGGAGATTTTTCATCTTTGCCCGATATTTCTAAATGGATCTTAACTGTAGGTATGATTTTAGGTAGACTTGAGTTGTTTGCAATATTAGTATTGTTCTTACCATCTTTTTGGAGAAATTAATTATGTCTGAAACAAAGAAACAAACATGGCTTGATTCTCTTGCAGTTTATAAAGATATTCGAATGGTAAGAATTCTTTTATTAGGTGCAATAAGTGGATTTCCATGGGTATTAATTGCAAGCAGCTTAAGTCTTTGGCTTAAAGAAGAAGGTCTTAGTAGATCAACAATTGGATGGGCAGGTTTAATTTTTGGAGTATACGCTTTCAATTATTTGTGGGCTCCCATTATAGATAGAATTCAAATTCCAATACTAACAAAAAAATTAGGTCATAGAAGAGGATGGATAGTTTTGATGCAATTAATTATTTTGTTAAGTCTTGTTGTTTGGAGTGTGATTAATCCAACTGAAAATTTAGCTTTATTAATTACTGTAGGTTTAATTATTGCTATTGCGTCAGCAACCCAAGATATAACTGTAGATGCATTAAGAATTGAACAGATAAATGAAAATGAAGGAAAATCAATGGCTGCTGGTGCAGCTATGGCTGTTGTTGGTTGGTGGACAGGTTATAAATTAGGTGGAGTTGTTGCTTTATTCACAGCAGAATTTTTTGAAAACCTAGGGGTAGCTGACTACTGGCAAGCTACTTTTTTAATTTTAGGTATTTTAATAATTTTAATGAATATTGGATTAATGTTTGTTCATGAACCTATAGAGACAAACAGACAAGCAAAACAGAGAGAAACAGACAAATTAATTGAAGGAAAACTTGGATCTAGCAATATTATTACAAACTTTATCGCTTATATTACAGGAACTATAGGCGGACCTATTATTAGTTTTTTTAGAAAAAATGGTTTTGCCATTGCAGCTGGAATTTTAGGATTTGTTTTCTTGTTTAAGATAGGTGAGGCATTTATGGGAAGAATGTCTATTGTTTTTTATAAAGAAATTGGTTTCTCCAAAGGTCAAATTGCAATTTATTCAAAAGGACTTGGCTGGATAACAACAGTTGTATTTACTTTGTTGGGTGGAGTAATGGCCATGAGAGCTGGAACAATTAAAACTATGTTCTTTGCTGGTGGGTTAATGGCTATAACCAATCTTTTATTTGCAGTTTTAGCATGGACTGGAAAATCAGAAATTTTATTTGCAATTGCGGTTATAGCTGATGATATCACAGCAGCTTTTGCAACTGTAGCATTTGTTGCATTTATATCATTACTAGTTGATAGAACTTATACAGCCACACAATATGCATTGCTTGCTTCAATTGGTACTGCTGGTCGTACTACTTTAGCTTCATCCTCAGGAGCTCTAGTTGACTGGTTAAACGGAGATTGGGGAACATTTTTTGTTTTAACGACTATAATGGTGATACCATCATTAATTTGTTTGTGGTTAATTAAAAACAAAATTAAAATTGGTGCAAAATAATTTTTATTTCATAGGTAATTTTTCGAATATTTACAAAAATCCTTCGAAAAAATCTGAGGTAACTTCACAAATTATACATGGTGAAAAATTCAAAATATTAGCAAAAAATAAAAATTGGATAAAAATTAAAACTTTATTTGATAATTATAAGGGGTTTATAAAAAATTCAAAATATATAGAAAAATTTAGCCCCAATTATAAAGTCAGTTCACTAAAAGCAAAGATTTATAAAAAACCTGGAATTGGAACTAATAGTTGGCTTCCACTTGCATCCAAATTATCTGTATTTGAGCAAAATAAGAATTACGTAAAAATTGAAAAAAATAAATGGATTAAAAAAGCAGATATTAAAAAAATAAACCATAAAGAAAATAATTTTACAAAAATATTTAAAAAATTTATCGATGTAAAATATGTTTGGGGTGGAAAAACATTTAAAGGTATTGATTGTTCAGCCTTATTACAAATATTTTATTTTTATAATAATTCGTTTTATCCAAGAGATACAAAAGATCAGATCAAATATACAAAAAAGAATTCAAAGAAAAGACTATTTAAAAAAGGAGATATTATTTTTTGGAAAGGTCATGTTGCTATGTGTTTAAATTCTAAACAACTAATTCATGCTTATGGTCCAGAAAGAAAAGTAATTATTATGCCAATTATAGAAACAATTAATAGAATTGAAAAAACTGCCAAGCTAAAGGTAAAAAAAGTATCTAGAATAAAATATTAATTTCTTCCAAAGTCAGGTTTATCAATATCTTGTTTCAATTTGATGATTTTTGACCTTACTTTTTTAGTCTGAATAAGTTTCTTTACGATAGACTTATTATTTTTTGAATTAATATCTTTTTTAAATTGATTTAAATTTTTAATAAACAAATCAATCGCTTTTGAAATATTATTTTTATTGTTAAAAAAAATATCTCTCCACATGATTTCATTTGATGCTGCAATCCTAGAAAAATCTCGTAATCCACCAGCGCTATATTTGATTAGCTCATAATTTTGTTTTTTCTCAAAATCTTGTGCAGATTTCACCAGATTATATGCAATTAAGTGTGGTAAATGACTAGTAATAGAAAAAATTTTGTCATGTTTTTCAGCACTCATAACAACTACTTTTGCTCCAATTTTTTTCCAAAACTTAGTTAGAATATTTATATTATTTTTTTTAATATTTTTTTCTTTAATTATTATGCACCATCTATCAGTAAACATATTTTCTTTACCATGCTCTGGTCCACTGACCTCTGATCCAGCTATTGGGTGACTTTGAATCCAATGAATACCTTTCTTTAAAAATTTATTTATAATTTTAGAAGTTTCAATTTTTGAAGAACCAATATCTGTAATCAATGTTTTCGATGTTATAAATTTATTAATTTTTAAAATAATATTTTTGTATTCACTCATTGGTGTACAAAAGATGATTAAATCGGAATTACTTGCACCTTCTTTTAATGATTTAACAATTGTTCCAGGTAATTTTAATCTTTTTATCTTAGCAATATTTGATTTTGATTTTTCATAAATAAATATTTTTTTTGCTATTTTTTTTTTGCTAATACGCCTTAATAAAGATGAACCTAATAATCCACAGCCAATAATTAAAATATTTTTCATTTTTTCAATACTTGCTTAATAACACTCATAAATTTTAAGTTTTCTTTTTTAGATCCAATAGTTAACCTTAATTTATTCTTTATATGATAACCATCTTCTGTTGATCTTAAAATAATTCCCTTATTTTTAAGTTTTTCATACAGAAATTTTGCTGAATATCTGCATTTTTCAAAATTAAGTAACAAAAAATTTGCTGAAACTGAATTTGAAAAAATATTATATGTCTCAAGAAATTTCTTAATTTTTTCAGAATATAATAAATTATGTCTAATCGATTTATTTATGAAAGCTTTATCCTTCAGTGACTCGGTGGCAGCTAATTGAGCAATACCATTTACATTAAATGGTGGTTTTATAACATTTAGCGCATCAACTATTTTTTTTGATCCATATCCCCAACCTACTCTCAGAGAAGCTAATCCAAACATTTTTGAAAAAGTTCTAAGGATGAAAACATTGTCTTTATTTTTAAACAAATCTAACCCAGATGAATAATCTTTGTTTTTCATATATTCTGCATAGGCATCATCTATAACTAGTAAAATTTTTTTATTTAATCTTTTTCTTAATTCTAAAACTTCTTTTTTCGTTAAGTAAGTTCCTGTAGGATTGTTTGGGTTAGCTATAAATACAATTTTAGTTTTTTTTGTTATTTTTTTTAAAATTTCATTTACTGAAACTTTAAAATTAATTTCTTTTGCAAATACAACTTTTGCACCTACAATTTTTGAGTAAATTCTGTACATTAAAAAACTGTACTCTGGTACCACAACCTCATCTTTTGGGTTTAAAAACAACTGACAGAGCATTTGAATAACTTCATCTGAACCAGCTCCACAAATAATTTTCTCAGAATTACATTTATAAGCTTTAGATATTGCTTTTCTTAAATTTTGAGATTTTCCATCTGGATATTTATCTAAATTCAGATTTTTATTTGATATTATTTTCTTTGCTTTAGGGCTCATACCTAAAGCAGACTCATTTGCAGAAAGCTTAATTACGTTCTTAAGTTTCTTAACTTTTGATTTACCAGGCTTATAAGCCTCAATTTTAAATTTTTTGAAATTTGGAGTTATCATTTTTTTTAATTTATGTGCTCTTTATAGATAAAATTACAAAATTTTATAGAGAATAAGAGGATTTTTTAAAAAATTGACATAATAAATAAGTTCTAGTAAAAAAATTATGCGCTGATTTAACTGAATTGCGAGCGCTTAAAAAAAACCGCTAAAATAGTTTTTTTTCTCACAATTCGAAACAGTCAAAAACTATGAATACTGAGAAAAACATAAAAACTTTAATTGTAAAGAAACCACTAAAATTAGACTGTGGAAAGACCATAAAAGATTTTCCGATAGCCTATGAAACTTACGGTTCACTTAATTCAAAAAAAGATAATGCAATATTAGTTTTTCATGCTCTAACAGGAGATCAATTTGTAACCGGAATAAACCCTGTAACTAACAAAGAGGGTTGGTGGAGTTATGCAGTAGGTCCTGATAAAGCTATCGATACGAATAAATATTTTGTTATTTGCTCTAACGTAATTGGTGGATGTATGGGATCATACGGACCAAGTCATAAAGATCCTGATCAAAAAATTTTTGGAACAAATTTTCCCGTTATTACAATTAATGATATGGTGAATGCTCAATATAATTTACTTGATCATTTTGGTATTGATAAACTATTTTCTATAACTGGTGGTTCAATGGGAGGTATGCAAGTCCTTCAGTTTATTAGCAACTTTCCTGATAAATCCAAAACAGTGATACCGATAGCAACCACATCTAGTCATTCAGCTCAAAATATTGCTTTTAACGAACTAGGTAGACAAGCTATTACAGCTGATAGTAACTGGAAAGATGGGAATTACACATCAAGCGATACTAATCCTGGAAAAGGATTGGCAGTAGCTAGAATGGCAGCTCATATTACTTATTTATCTAAAAAAGGTTTGCAGGAAAAATTTGGAAGAAAGTTACAAGAAAGAGAAGATCTTAAATTTGGATTTGACGCTGACTTTCAAATAGAAAGTTATTTAAGATATCAGGGCTCAGTTTTCGTAGATAGATTTGATGCAAATAGTTATCTTTATATTACTAGAGCTATGGATTATTTTGATTTAGCTAAGCAATTCAATGGTAATCTTTCAGAAGCATTTAAAAATACAAACGCGAAATTTTTTATAATTTCATTTACTTCAGATTGGCTTTATCCAACCCAAGAAAACAAAGATATTGTGATTGCTTTAAACTCAATAGGAGCTGATGTTGGATTTGTAGAAATTGAGTCAGATAAAGGTCACGACTCCTTTTTACTAGACGTTCCTGATTTCTTGAGTGCACTTAAAAACTTTTTAGATAAATCTTACGAAGAAAATTAATTATGAAAAATGAATTTCAGGTAATAGCAGATTTAATTGAAAAAGATAAGAAAGTCTTAGATGTAGGTTGTGCTGATGGAACTTTGATGAAATTTTTAAAGGATAATAAAAACATAAATATAAGAGGATTAGAGATTTCAAAAGAAAAAGTGCAAGAATGTATTGCAAAAGGTTTAACTGTAATTGAAGGAAATGCTGAAAAAGATTTAAAGCAATTTCCAGACAAATCATTTGATTATGTTGTTTTAAGTCAAACCCTTCAAGCTTTTCTTAATCCTGAATTAGTTTTAGATGAACTTTTAAGAGTTGGAAAAAAAGCAATAGTTACGATTCCTAATTTTGGATACTGGAAAGTAAGATTTCATTTATTATTTAAAGGTACAATGCCAATTACAAAAACATTACCAGATGAATGGTATAACACTCCATATACCTTGTCTTCAAGACAACTATAGCTATTTAATAATAGACGAAAGTAACAATTCTGCGTGTATTGTAGATCCCAGTGAGGCTGAGCCAATAATAAATTTCCTAAAGAATAAAAATATAAAATTAAAATACATTCTTAATACTCATCATCACTATGATCATATTGGAGGAAATCAAGAATTAAAAAAAAAATATGGATCAGTTGTTGTAGGTTTTAAAGGAGACTCAAAAAGAATACCAGAGATAGACATATTGTTAGAAGATAATCAAATATGGAAAGCCGAAAACTTTGAAGCTAAAATTATGCATATACCTGGACATACTTCAGGCCATATTTGTTTTAATTTTTTTAAAGAAAAAATAGTTTTTACCGGAGATACACTTTTCTCACTTGGTTGTGGAAGAATATTCGAAGGTTCTTATGAGGAAATGTTTGAATCTTTAAACAAAATTAAATTATTACCAGAAGACACAAAAATTTATTGTGGTCATGAATATACTCTTAACAATGCAAAATTTTGCAAAAAATATGATTCCGAAAACAAAGATTTACAAAAAAAAATAGAAAAAATAGAAAAATTAAGAGAAAATGGAATTCCTACCATACCCTCAACTTTAAAAGAGGAATTGGAGTGTAATATATTTTTAAGAGCAAAAGATGTTAAAACCTTTTCAAAATTAAGAGATTTTAAGGATAATTTCTAATTAATTCGGCTTGACTAAAGGCTGACTACAACTATATTGCGGTAACTTTAAATTAAATCATACTATGTCATACGCAGTAATAAAAACAGGTGGAAAACAGTATAAAGTAAAATCTGGAGAAATTCTAAAGATTGAAAAACTACCAGACTCTAAACCTGAGACTAAAATAGAGTTTAATGAAATTTTGGCATACGGTGATGACAAATCAATTGAAATTGGAACTCCAAATGTTGAGGGTGCAAAAGTAGAAGCTGATTTAATTAAAAATAGCAAAAATAGAACTATTTTAATTTTTAAAAAAAGAAGAAGACAAAATTCAAGAAGAAAAAATGGGCATAGACAACAATATTCTATGATAAGAATTAACAAAATTTTTTCAAAAGATGGTAAAGTGTTATCAGAAGCTGAAAAAATTTCTAAAACTTCAAAAAAAGAAGAAGTTAAGGAAGCAGTAAGCAAATAGTTATTAGGTAAATTATGGCAACAAAAAAAGCAGGTGGATCATCACGAAACGGACGAGATAGTGCCGGTAGAAGACTTGGTGTAAAAAAGTATGGTGGTGAAACAGTAATTCCTGGAAACATAATTGTTAGACAAAGAGGAACTAAGATTTTTCCAGGTGAAAATGTTGGTATGGGTAAAGATCATTCAATATTTTCAGTTGTTAAAGGGAAAGTTGTTTTCAAAAAATCTAAATCAGATAGAACTTTCGTTTCTGTAAAGCCCAATTAATAGTACAACCAATTAAAATAGATGTTGTATTATGAAATTTCTCGATCAAGTTAAAATTTATATTAAAGCTGGAAACGGTGGAGATGGATCTCCTAGTTTTAGAAGAGAGAAATATGTTGAGTTTGGTGGACCAGATGGTGGGGACGGTGGAAAAGGTGGATCAATTATTTTAAAGTCAGAGGAAAATTTAAATACCCTTATTGATTATCGATATCAACAACACCACAAAGCCGAACGTGGAGAAAATGGTTCTGGTCAAAACCGAACAGGAAAAGGTGGTGAAGATTTAATTTTAAAAGTTCCTCTAGGTACACAGGTATTTGAAGAAGATAACAAAACTCTTCTTTTTGATTTTAATAAAAAAGGTGAAGAATATGTTGCAGCTGCTGGTGGAAAAGGAGGTTTGGGAAACACAAGATTTAAAAGTTCTACAAATAGAGCTCCAAGAAAATTTACTAAAGGCACTATCGGAGAAGAATTTACAATATGGCTTCAATTAAAAACAATTGCTGATATCGGTATTATTGGATTGCCAAATGCAGGAAAATCAAGTTTGTTAGCAGCATTAACAAACGCAAGTCCAAAAATTGCAAATTACAAATTTACAACTATTAATCCAAACCTTGGCGTGGCTTCTTACGATGATAAAGAAATTACCATTGCAGATATTCCAGGATTAGTTGAAGGAGCTCACGAAGGTATAGGGTTAGGGATACAATTTTTAAAACATATAGAGAGATGTAAGTCTTTACTGCACTTAATTGATGTCACCAACTTAGATCTGAATGAGTCTTATAATCAGGTGAAAAATGAATTAAAAAGCTACAGTGCAAAGTTATTAGAAAAAAAAGAACTAATTGTGCTTAATAAAGTCGATTTGATTGATGAAGAAACAGTAAATGAAGTTATAGATCATTTTTCAAAGGGTAAAAATTGTGAGATTATGACAATGACAACTCTGGAAAAAGAATCTGTATCAAAAATTAAAGCAAAGCTTTTGTCTTATGTATCTTAAAAACTCTAAAATAATTGTTGTCAAAATTGGATCATCTCTCCTAGTTGATCAAAATAAAAAAATTAGGAAACAATGGTTATCTAGTTTTGCAAAAGATATTAAAAAATTAAGAGATAAAAATCAAAAAGTAGTTATTGTTAGCTCTGGTGCTATAGCTTTGGGTTGCAAGAAAATGAATTATAACAAAAAAAATATCAAATTAGATAAGAGTCAAGCTATTGCTTCTATTGGTCAAATAGAACTGATGAATTTATTTTCACAAACTTTCGCAAAATATAAATTAAATATTTCTCAGATTTTGCTTACATTAGAAGATACTGAGGAAAGAAGAAGATCTCTCAATGCAAAACGAACTTTTGATAATCTTTTTGAACTTGGTTTTATTCCTGTGGTCAATGAAAATGACACTATTGCAACGAGTGAAATAAAATATGGAGATAATGATAGATTGGCATCTAGGGTTGCGCAAATTACAAACGCAGATACCTTAATTTTATTATCTGATGTTGATGGTTTGTATACAAAAAATCCTAAAATTTTTAAGGATGCTAAACTAATAAAGAAAATTGATGACCTAAATAAAGATCTAAAAAAAATTTATATTAAAGGCGTAAATGAATATGGAAGTGGTGGTATGCATACAAAAATTGAAGCAGCAAAAATATGTCAGCTTGCTGGTACTAGTATGGTTATTGCAAATGGACTATATTCAAATCCTATCTCAAAAATAATTGAAAAAAATAACTGCACCTGGTTTAGTCCAAAAATTTCAAAGTTAGATGCTAGAAAAAAATGGATAATAAGTTCTGTAGCACCTAAAGGAGCTTTAATAATTGATGATGGTGCTAAAAAAGCATTAAAATCTGGAAAAAGTTTGTTAGCAGCAGGAATTAAAAAAGTTTCGGGAAGATTTAACAAAGGTGATCATATTAAAGTATTGGATAAAAAAAATAACGAATGTGCTAGAGGGTTAAGTTCCTTTACTTCTGATGAGGTGACTAAAATTATGGGTCATCACTCTAATGAAATTGAAAAATTATTAGGCTATGTTGCAAAATCAGAAGTTATTCATAAAGATGATATGGTGGAAATTTAAATGATTAAATATATGAATTTAATTGGAATAAAAGCTCGAAAAGCTAGTGAGTATAAAGTTACAACTGAAGTAAAAAATAAAGTCTTAAATGATTACGCGAAATTAATTAAGAATGAAAAAAAATTTATTATTAATCAAAATTCAAAAGATATTAATTACGCAAGAAAAAAAGGGTTAAAAGAGAACTTAATCAAAAGACTTCATTTAAATGAAAATAAATTGAATGGAATTATAAATTCTATTTTAAAAATAGCTAAATTAAGGGATCCTATAAATAACACTTTAGAAAAATGGAAAAGACCAAATGGTTTGAATATTAAAAGAGTGTCAATACCAATTGGAGTTATTGGGGTTATTTATGAAAGTAGACCAAATGTAACTTCAGATGTTGCTAGTCTTTGTTTTAAATCTGGAAATGTAGTGATTTTGAAAGGAGGCTCTGAGGCCATAAATTCAAATAAAGCTTTAGCTAAGCTGTTTAGAAAAGCACTTAAAAAAAATAAAGTTAATGAAAACTTTATACAATTTATTGATTCAAAACAAAGGAGGCTTGTGGATATTATGCTTTCTAAGATGAAAAAATATATCGATGTCATCATACCTCGTGGTGGAAAAAATTTAGTTAAAAAAGTTTTAGAATTATCCAAAGTACCTATAATTGGGCACTTAGAGGGGCTTTGTCATACTTATATAGATAAAGATGCAGAATTAAAAATGGCTAAAGAAATTGTCTATAACGCTAAATTAAGAAATACAAGTATTTGTGGTGCGACTGAAACTATTCTTATTCATAAAAATATAGTCAAAAAATTTAGTAATCCTATTTTGCAGGAACTTGAAAATAGTGGTTGTAAAATAATTGGCGATAAGATTTTGAAAAGTTATTACAATGGTCAAGTATATCCTGCAAAAGAAAAAGATTGGTCAACTGAATATTTATCATCAATTGTATCTGTTAAAGTTGTTAAAAATTCTGAAGAGGCAATTAAGCATATTAATAAATATGGCACTATGCACACTGACTCCATCATTACAAAAAATAAAAAAACAGCAAAATATTTCTTAAAAAATGTTAAAAGCTCAATTGCAATGCATAATACCTCAACTCAATTTGCTGATGGCGGTGAATTTGGATTTGGTGGAGAAGTTGGAATTTCTACTAATACGCTACCACCAAGAGGTCCTGTAGGTTTAAATCAATTGATTTCATATAAATATGAAATCACTAGTAATGGTAAAATAAGAAATTAAATTGAATAACACAAAAATAAAAATTGGTGTATTAGGTGGATCGTTTGATCCTGCTCATAAAGGACATTTGGCAATTTCTAAGGAAGCAAAAAAAAGATTCAAACTCAAAAAAGTTATTTGGGCAATTACAAAAAAAAATCCATTTAAAATAGAGAGCAAGACATCTGTTGCTAACAGAATTAAATATTGTAAAAAAATTATTAGTACAAATTCATTTATTAAGGTTAAATTTTATGAAAAAATTATTAAATCAAATAAAACTATTAATTTAATCAATCATTTAAAAAAAGATAAAAGCATTGAAATTTATTTTTTAATGGGTGCCGACAACCTTATTAATTTTCATAAATGGCATAAATCTAAATTAATTTCACAAAAATGTAACATTCTAGTTTTTGATAGACATGGGTATAAAAAAAATTCTTTAAAATCAAAGACATTTAAGCAACTTAGTAAGACCAATCTAGAGTTTATTGAGTTTAATAAAGTCAACATTTCATCTTCTCAATTAAGAAAAATTTGATAATCTAAAATCAATTAATGGACAAAATTTCAGACTTAAAAGAAATTGTAATCAACACACTAGATCTCAATAAAGCTCAAGACATTGTAACTATTGATCTTAAAGACAAAAGTTCTATGGCTGATTACATGATCATAGCAAGTGGAACATCATCTAGACATATTCAATCTTTATCAGAACAAGTTTTAGAAAAAATTAATAAAGAATATGTTGATGAGTTCAATCAATCTGAGAGTATGGACTCTGCTATCAATGGACTTTTACAATCCTTAGATCCTTATTCATCCTACATGTCTCCTAAAATTTTTGATGAAATGCAAACAGAAACCAGTGGTGAATTTGGTGGACTAGGAATTGAAGTTAGCATGGAGGCTGGTGTGGGAAAAGAAATTTCACCAATAGATGATACACCTGCATCCATGATGTTCAGGTTCAAGGAAAATCATTAAGTGAAGCTGTTGATTTAATGAGAGGACCTGTAGGTTCTGGAATAGAGTTAACAGTAAGACGAAGAGGTGAAAGAAAAGCGCTAACATTTAATATCATAAGAGAAGTTATTCAGGTTCAATCTGTAAAATCTGAAATTATAGATGAAAATATTGGATACATCAGGCTTACTTCATTTAACGATAACAGTAGTGATCAAATAGAAAAACAAATTAAAAAACTTAAAAAAGATAAAAACTTAAATTCATTTATTTTAGATTTAAGAAATAATCCTGGAGGTCTTTTATCTCAAGCAATAAAGATATCAGATTTTTTTCTGGAAAATGGAGAGATAGTTTCAACAAAAAGCAGAAAAAAATCTGAAAATAGAAAATGGTTTGCAAAAAAAGGAGATATTACTGATGGAAAAACACTATTGGTTTTAATTAACTATGGTTCAGCATCTGCATCTGAAATTGTTGCTGGAGCTTTAAAGGATCACAAAAGAGCAATCATCGTTGGTGAAAATAGCTTTGGTAAAGGTTCCGTTCAATCAATTATTCCTTTAAAAAATCGTGGAGCTATCAGATTAACTGTCGCAAAATATTATCTTCCCTCTGGAAAATCTATTTCTGAAGTAGGTGTTAGACCAGATATTGAAGTAAATGAAGAAGGTGATGATTTTAGAATAAAAACTGATACTGATAATCAATTAAACTACGCTATTAAGTTACTTAACGGATAATATGAATAAAAATTTAAAAGATTTACCACTGAGAAGTGGGGTCGGAATTGTGTTATTAAATAAAGAAAATAAAGTATTCGTAGCAAAAAGAATAGATAATCCTAAAAATTTTTGGCAAATGCCTCAGGGTGGTGTTGATGAGGGAGAGGATAATTTAAAAGCTGCATTTAGAGAACTAGAGGAAGAAACAAGTATCAAAAGCGTAGAACTTATAAAAGAATTAGATGGTACATTAACCTATGATTTACCTGATAGATTACTAGGTATTATTTGGAAAGGTAAGTACAAAGGTCAGAAGCAAAAATGGTTTTTAATGCGATTTATTGGAAATGATAATGAAATAAATATTAATACATCTAATCCAGAATTTTTAGATTGGAAGTGGATTGACTTAGATTTAATTACTGATGTTGTTGTTGATTTTAAACATCATGTTTACAAAGAACTTAAAGAAAAAGTAAAAAAATTAATTTAGAGTTTTTAAAACTTCAACTTTTTGATCTGCTAAATATTTAGATTGATCGTTAATATCAGTTTTATTAGCCTCTTCTTCTGCCTGTTTAAGTAAATCTTGTTGCTTTGATTTATCCATATCAGCAAGATTAAAAATTGTACTTGTTAAAATAGATAGATTGTTATTTTTAAACTCAACAATCCCATCTTCAACATAGTAATTTTCATCACCTGATTTTGATAAAATCTTAATTATCCCAGGTTTCAAAAAGGAAATAATAGAAATATGATCCTTCAATATTCCCATCTCTCCTTCAAAAGCAGGGACCACAACTTCTGAAACATCATCTTTTACTAAAAAAGATTTTTCAGGATTTACTATTTCAACTTTAAACTCTTCGCTCATTAAGCAGCAGCTTCTTGTTCCATTTTCTTAGCTTTTTCTATAGCTTCTTCAATTGTTCCAACCATATAAAAAGCAGCTTCAGGTAAGTGATCATACTCACCTTTACAGATTGCATCAAAACCTTTGATAGTTGAGTCAAGATCAACAAGTTTTCCTGGAGAACCAGTAAATACTTCTGCAACAAAGAATGGTTGAGATAAAAATCTCTGGATTTTTCTAGCTCTTGCTACAACTAGTTTATCTTCTTCAGATAACTCGTCCATACCAAGAATAGCTATAATATCTTGTAATGATTTATATGATTGTAGTATTCTTTGAACATCTCTTGCTACTCTATAATGCTCATCTCCAACAATTCTTGGATCCAAAATTCTTGATGTAGAATCAAGTGGATCTACTGCAGGATAAATACCAATTTCTGCAATTTGTCTTGAAAGTACAGTCGTTGCATCTAAGTGAGCAAACGATGTCGCTGGAGCAGGATCTGTTAGATCATCAGCAGGCACATAAATTGCTTGTACAGATGTAATTGACCCTTTGTTTGTAGTCGTAATTCTTTCTTGTAGGTTTCCCATGTCAGTAGCTAATGTCGGTTGATATCCAACAGCAGATGGAATTCTTCCTAACAAAGCTGAAACCTCTGATCCTGCCTGAGTAAACCTAAAAATATTATCTACGAAGAAAAGTACGTCCTGACCTTCTTGATCTCTAAAGTATTCAGCAACAGTTAATCCTGTAAGTGCAACTCTTGCTCTCGCTCCAGGAGGTTCATTCATCTGTCCATAAACTAGAGCAGCTTTTGAACCAGCTCCTTCTTTTTTAATTACTCCAGATTCAATCATTTCATGATAAAGGTCATTTCCTTCTCTAGTTCTCTCTCCAACACCCGCGAAAACTGAAAAACCACCATGAGCTTTTGCAACGTTATTAATTAATTCCATAATTAAAACTGTTTTTCCTACTCCTGCTCCACCAAATAATCCAATCTTTCCACCTTTTGCATAAGGTGCAAGCAAATCAATTCCAACTGGAACTTGAATAGGAGCATTGGTATTAATAACTTCATCACCTCTTTTTAGTCCTTCAGTAGCATCCATAGCAATTGTTCTAACAGTAGTTTCACCTAAGTGTTGTGCTACCTCTAAAACTAGTCTGTTATCACCATTTTTACATTCCAATGCTGTTAAAATTTCTGGTAGTTCACCATCAAATTTCACGTCTACTACCGCTCCAATAACTTGTGTGATTATTCCTTTGCTCATAATTATAAACTTTCTGCTCCTGATATGATTTCTATTAGTTCTTTTGTAATTGCTGCCTGACGACTTCTATTATATTCGATAGTAAGTTTGTCAACCATTTCACCTGCGTTTCGGGTTGCATTATCCATTGCACTCATTCTAGACCCTTGCTCGCTAGCTGAATTCTCTAACATTGCTTTAAATATTTGCGTAGAAATATTCTTTGGCAATAAATTGCTTAAAATTTCATCTTCATCTGGTTCAAATTCGTAACTTTCTTCTGAACTATTTTCTTCTCCCTCATTATTTAAAGGGATAATTTGCTGTGCTTGAGGAATTTGAGTAATTACATTTTTAAATTGGTTATAAAAAATTGTACAAACATCAAATTCACCTGCTTCGAATTTTTCAATTACCATTTTCCCAACTTTGTCAGCATCAAAATAATTTGCATTTTTAGACTCTTTGAAAGAAATATTTTCAATTATTTTGTCACCATAAACTCTTTTTAATTGATCATTTCCCTTTGAGCCTACTGTAATAATTTTAAGTTCTTTACCTTCATCTAAAATTTTTGCAAAATAACTTTTAGCTTTTTTAATAATATTAGAATTAAATCCACCACATAAACCTCTATCAGAAGTCATCACCACACAAAGATGAGTTTTTTCTTGACCAGTCCCTGACAATAACTTTGGTGCATTTTCTTTATCAGATATACCATTTGATAAATTTAAAATAACATTATTCATTTTTTCAGAATAAGGTCTTCCCTTCTCAGCGCTTTCTTGAGCTCTTCTTAATTTAGCTGCTGCAACCATTTTCATAGCTTTAGTAATTTTTTGTGTAGACTTTACACTAGCTATTCTTTTTTTTAGGTCGTCTAAACTTGCCATAAATTATTAAGATTTAAAATTTCCTTTTAATTGAGTGATTACCTCAACAAGTAATTTTTCTTTATCTTCCTCAAGTTTTCCTGAAGTTAAAATTGACTCGATAATTTCAGGCTTATCTGATTTACATTTTTCAATAATCTTGCTCTCAAATTCAGCAACGTCTTTTAAATCAATATCATCAAGATAACCTTTCACTCCACAAAATACTGAAATAACTTGTTCTGCAACAGTCATAGGTGAATATTGTTTTTGTTTTAAAAGTTCAGTTAGTTTAGAGCCTCTATTCAAAAGTTGCTGAGTAGATGCATCTAAATCAGATCCAAATTGAGCAAAAGCTGCCATTTCTCTGTATTGTGCTAGCTCTAATTTCATTGAACCAGAAACTTTTTTCATCGCTTTTGTTTGAGCTGATGAACCAACCCTAGATACTGATAAACCTACGTTAATTGCAGGTCTTATACCTTGGTTAAATAGTTCTGTTTCAAGGAAAATTTGTCCGTCTGTAATTGAAATAACGTTAGTTGGAATGAACGCGGATACGTCTCCACCTTGTGTTTCAATAATTGGCAGTGCAGTAAGTGATCCACCACCATGTTCGTCACTTAATTTAGCTGCTCTTTCAAGTAATCTACTATGAAGATAAAATACATCTCCAGGATAAGCCTCACGTCCTGGGGGTCTTCTTAATAGCAATGACATTTGTCTATAAGCAACTGCTTGTTTAGACAAATCATCATAAATTATTAACGCATGCATTCCATTATCTCTAAAATACTCACCCATAGCACAACCTGTGTATGGTGCTAAGAATTGTAAAGGAGCAGAGTCAGATGCAGTAGCAGCAACGATTGTTGTGTACTCCATAGCTCCAGCTTCTTCTAATGTTTTTTGAATTTGTCTTACTGTTGATCTTTTTTGTCCAACTGCAACGTATATACAATACAGTTTTTGTTTTTCATCACCAGATTCATTGATTTTTTTTTGATTAATAATTGCATCTACTGCAACTGCTGTTTTACCAGTTTGTCTATCACCAATAATTAATTCCCTTTGCCCTCTTCCAATCGGAACTAGACTATCAATTGATTTAAGACCAGTTTGCATTGGTTCACTTACTGATTGTCGTGGAATAATACCAGGAGCTTTTACTTCAACCCTGCTTTTTTTAATTCCTTTATCTAATGGTCCTTTTCCATCAATAGGATTTCCTAAACCATCCACTACTCTTCCTAATAATTCTTTTCCAACTGGAGTATCAACAATATTACCAGTTCTTTTTACTACATCCCCTTCTTTAACATTTCTGTCATCACCAAAAATTACGACACCAACGTTTTCACTTTCTAAGTTTAGAGCCATACCTTTTGAACCATCTGCAAACTCTACCATTTCACCAGCTTGAACATTATCCAAACCATAAATCCTAGCAATACCGTCTCCAACTGATAAAACTTGACCAACTTCTGTGACTTCTGCTTTATCACCAAAATTTTTAATTTGTTCTTTTAATATTTTTGTAACTTCTGAAGGATTTATTTCCATTTATGCCTCTATCATTCTATTTTCGATTTGTTGTAATTTATTTTTAATTGAGGTATCGACCATAGTACTTCCATTTTCAGAGATTGTATTGATTACTTTTAGTAAATCTTCTTGGCTTGTAGTTGGATCTTTAATCAAATTAGAAAAATCTTCACTTTGATCAATTAAATTAAGAATAGATGAAGACTGATCTTCGATCTGACTTAAAAGATTGTTTTCCTCTGAAAGTTCAAAAAGCGCAAGAGAGTACCTTTCAGCTGAAGTTATTGAAAATCCGGTGTCTTTACTCAACTTGGTTCCTCTATAATGTTGAAGATTATTTAAAAATCACGCCCTAAATAGCATATGACCCTTATGTCTTCAAGTAGCGGATTCGTAAAAAAGGCCTCTTTTTTGCGGTTAATTGAAGTTAATTGGATCAACATCAACTGAAAGTTTTATTCCAGAAGAAAATTTATATTTTGGAATAATTTTTGCAAGAGAGCTTTGTAGTTTCATAGATTTTAAGCCTCTAATTAAAAATCTAATTCTAAATTTTCTCTTTAATCTAAACAATGGAGCATTCACTGGCCCTAATATTTTTCCTTCTATTTTGTTTTCAATAAAATTTTTAAAATTAATAGCTTCTTTTTCTAATTTAATTTCATTATCTCCTGTTAAGATTAAAGAAATAAACCTTTGAAATGGAGGTAGTTTATTTTTTTTTCTTATCTCCAGTTCTCTTTCTAAAAAAATATCTGGATTTTTACTTGTAATTTCTGAAATCATCTTAGTATTATTTTCATAAGTTTGAAAATATACCGTTGCTGGCTTTCCTGTTCTTCCTGCACGTCCTGAAAGTTGATGATAGAGCTGCAAATTTTTTTCTGCACCTCTTAAATCATGTCCTTGAGATGAAAGATCGATATCAACAACTACAATGCAATTTAAGCTTGGAAAATGAAAACCTTTTGAAATTAATTGAGTTCCAACTAAAATATGCGTTTCATTATTAATAATTTTATCTATTTTTTCTTTAGAATCTTTTTTATTCATTGTGTCACTTGAAAAAATCTCTATTTTTTTTCCAGGGAATTTTCTTTTTACCTCTTCTGAAATTCTCTCAACACCAGGGCCACTAAAAATAAATTCACAATTGCCTTCTTTTGTACAGTTCCTTTTAAGATCAGATTTATATCCACAATAATGGCACAATAGGTTATTTTTATTTTTATGATAAACTAAATTGATACTACAATTTGGACATGTAAAACTTGTAAAACACTTATTACATAAAGCATTTGGAGAAAAACCTCTTCTATTTAAAAAAAACAAAACTTGATCTTTTTTTTCTAAATGTAAATTAACTTTTTCAATAATTTTATTTGATAGCCATGATTGTTTTTCAAGTTTTGTATTATTTAAATTAATAATTTCATAATTAGGTAAAGCTGCGTTTTGATATCTTTCATTTAATCTAGAAACCTCGTATTTACCTTTTTTAATATTTTCAAAAGTTTCTATAGAAGGAACAGCAGTAATCAAATTGATTGGAATATTTTCAAAAGATGCTCTAGAAATTGCCATATCACGAGCATTGTAAGTTATGCCTTCATCTTGTTTAAATGATTGATCATGTTCCTCATCAACAATTATCATTCCTAATTTTTTAAACGGTAAAAATTGTGAAGATCTTGCACCAATAATTATTTTTATTTTACCATTAGAAACTCCACTCCAAATTAATTCTTTCTTTTTTTTTGAAATACCTGAATGCCAAACTGCAGGTTTAAAACCAAAATATTCTAAAAATTTTTGTTCAAACTGACTAGTTAGACCTATTTCTGGCAATAAAATTAATCCTTGAAAACCCTTCTCTATCAGTGGTTTTAACGCTTCAAAATAAACTAAAGTTTTTCCTGATCCAGTTGTGCCTTGTAAAACATGAACTCTAAATTTTTTATTTGAAACATTCATTTTTTTTAGAGATTTATTTTGATCACTAGATAGCTTGATTAAGTTTTGTTTAATTTTGCTATCAAATATTTGATAAAGTTGAGTTTCTTTGTTCTCTACCGCATCACTACTTAAGAGCACTAACTTTAATGCCATACCCTTTGGGATAAGATTATATTCTGCAAACCAATTTAAAAAATTAATTGTATTTTTTTTTAATGGAGTAACGTCTAATTTCTTGATTACCTTTTTAGTCTTAAAATTTTTATTATTATTTTTTTCAAATTCGTCCCAAACAACACCAGTAATTTTTGATTTTCCAAAAGGTACCATTACATAATCACCAACTTTAAGTTTTAAACTACTTTCATAAGTGAATGGATGATTAAAAATATTTGGTACAAGAATCGGATATTTCATATTTTTATAATATGAAAAAAAATTAAGAGTGTATTGCTCTTTTATCTACTGATAAAGCAGCTTCTTTAACTGCTTCAGAAAACGTTGGATGAGCATGACAAGTTCGGGCGATATCTTCTGCACTTGCACCAAATTCCATTGCAACACCGATCTCTGCAATTAATTCTCCTGCATGAGGTCCAATTATATGTGCACCTAATACTTTATCTGTTTGCTCATCAGCTAAAATTTTAACAAAACCTTCTGCATCATCTATGGCCTTGGCTCTTGAATTAGCCATAAACGAAAATTTCCCTACTTTATATTTTTTATTTAATTCTTTTAATTGTTCCTCAGTTTTACCGATTGATGCTACTTCTGGTGTTGTATAAACTACTCCTGGGATTGTATCGTAATTTACATGTCCAGATTGACCAACTATGTTTTCTGCAACTGCTATACCTTCGTCCTCCGCTTTATGTGCAAGCATTGGACCAACAATTACATCACCTATTGCATAAATATTTTCAACGTTAGTCTTAAAAATTTTATCAGTTTTAATTCTATTTCTTTCATCAAGATCTACTCCTACAGACTCTAAATTCAAACCATCTGTATTAGGTTTTCTGCCAACAGAAATCAAAACAACATCACACTCAAAATTATTTTTATTACCATCTTTATCTACTGTTGAAACCACTGCACCTGCTGCATTTTTTTTAATTGTTTCAACTTTATTTTGCATATTAAATTTCATTCCCTGTTTTTTTAATATTTTCATAAATTCTGATGAGATTTCTTTATCCATTCCAGGTGTAATATGATCTAAAAATTCAACAACTTGCACCTCTGCTCCAAGTCTTGACCATACAGATCCCATCTCCAATCCTATATAGCCTCCTCCTACTACAACCATTTTCTTAGGTACCTTTTCTAACTTTAAAGCACCTGTTGATGAGACAATTGTTTTCTCATCTATTTCTATTCCTGGTAATGAAACTGGAACTGATCCTGTTGCAATAACTGTTTTTTCTGTTTGGATGATGGTTTCTTTATTTTTATCATCCTTTATTAAAATTTCATTTTTAGATTTAAAACTTCCGTGTCCTTTAAAATAAGTAACTTTGTTTTTTTTCAAAAGAAACTCAACACCTTTTGTAAGAACGGTTACAGCTTTATCTTTGCTTTTCATCATTTTGTCTAAATTTAATTTTACTTCACCAACTTCAATACCTTTGTTTGCTAAACTTTTTACTTTATGAAATTCTTCAGACAGATTAAGTAAGCTTTTTGATGGGATGCAACCTACATTTAAACAAGTACCTCCCAAAGACCCTCTAGACTCTATACATGCAGTTTTTAATCCTAATTGAGCAAGTCTGATTGCGCACACATAACCACCCGGTCCACCTCCAATAACTACAGCTTGAAATTTTTCTGACATTTAAATATCTAAAAACAACCTTCTAGGGTCTTCTAAGTTTTCTTTAATCATTTTAAGGAAAGATACAGATTCTTTTCCATCAATAATTCTGTGATCATATGATAATGCTAAATACATAATTGGTCTTATTTTGATTTCACCGTCTACAACAACAGGTCTTTCCACTATATTATGCATGCCCAACACTCCAGATTGAGGTAAATTTAGTATTGGGGTTGAAAGCATAGACCCATACACACCTCCATTACTTATTGTAAATGTTCCTCCCTGAAGATCTTCAATCGTTAGCTTTCCATCTCGCGCTTTTTCTGAAATTTCTTTAATATTTTTTTCAATATCAGCAAAGGATAATTCATCTGCATTTCTCAAAACTGGAACAACCAAACCCTTATCTGTTCCGACAGCAAAGCTAATATTGTAATAGTTTTTATAGATAATCTCATCTCCGTCTATTTCAGCATTCACCGCAGGGAAATTTTTTAAAGCAACTACACATGCTTTTACAAAGAAAGACATAAATCCTAATTTTATCCCATAACGAGATTGGAAATCCTCTTGATTTTCTTTCCTCATTTCCATCACACTGCTCATATCAACTTCGTTAAATGTTGTTAAAAGAGCAGCATTCTCTTGGGCTTGTTTTAATCTTTTTGCAATAGTCTGTCTCAACCTAGTCATCTTAATTCGTTCTTCTTCACCATATTGAATTTTTCTTTCAGATGGTTTTGGATTTGCACCCATCAAACTTATTAAATCTCCTTTTAAAACTCTCCCATCTTTTCCTGAACCTTGAATTGAATTAATATCGATATTATTTTCAGTTACTATTTTTCTCACTGCTGGAGACAAGGTTGGATTAACATTTCTTTTAGGAGCAACATCTGGTTTAACTTCCTCAGTTAAAACCAATGGTTTCTCTTTGGGTTCTTCCATATCTTTTTCTTCAAATACTTTTGGTTCTTTTTTATTTGCATCTAATTTTATTACATTGCTCTCTGCAGGAACTATTTCAACTTGCTTGATTTCTTTTTGGGTTTTTGGCGCAGATTTAACCGCTCCACCTTCTGCTGATACAGAACCTAATAACGCTCCTACTTCAACGACTGATCCATCTTGTGAATTTATCTCTGTTAACACACCAGAAATTGGAGATGGCACTTCTAAGTTTACTTTGTCTGTCTCAAGTTCTACAATTGGTTCATCTGCTTCGACTGTATCACCTGCGTTTTTTAACCATTTTGCAACAGTCGCTTCTGTTATACTTTCACCAAGAACTGGGACTACTATTTTTTCACTCATTAAAATTAATCAAATACCTTGTTAATTATTTCTTGTTGTTGAGAATTATGCCTTTTGGCATATCCTGTTGCAGGAGTTGCGTCTGGGCTTCTTCCTATATAAGAAATTTTATTATTATTAGCCTTTAAAGTGTCTAATGTCCATTGGATATAATCTCTAACTGAAAACCAAGCACCCATATTTTTTGGTTCTTCTTGACACCAAAAGAATTCAGCATTTTTAGAGTACGGTTTTAACTCCTTAACCAAAGCTTTTGCTGGAAATGGATACAATTGTTCAATTCTATACATCACTACATCATCTCTTTTAAGCTTTTCTCTGGCGTCTAACAAATCAAAATATACTTTTCCAGAACAAAGAATTACTTTTCTTATTTTAGAACTTTCTTTTAGTTTAATAAATCCTTTAGACTTAGGATCTATAGCATGATCCCACAATACTCTATGGAAAGTATTTTTTTTGTTAAAATCTTCTAAATTTGAAACACAATACTTATTTCTTAATAATGATTTTGGTGTCATTATGATTAGTGGCTTTCTGAAACTCCTATGCATTTGTCTTCTTAAAGCATGAAAATAATTTGCTGGAGTTGTGCAGTTCATTACTTGCATATTATCGTTTGAGCATAGTTGTAAAAATCTTTCTAATCTTGCTGAAGAATGTTCTGGTCCTTGTCCTTCATATCCGTGAGGTAACAACATTACTATACCAGATGCTCTATTCCATTTTCTCTCACCAGATGCAATAAATTGATCAATTACTACTTGAGCTCCATTAGCAAAGTCACCGAATTGTGCTTCCCAAAGAGTAAGTGTGTTTGGCTCTACTAGACTATAACCATATTCAAAACCTAAAACCGCAAGTTCAGATAAAAAACTATCTACTACTTCAAATTGCTTTTGATTTTTAGAAATATTATTAAGAGGAATGTACCTAGAATTATCTATTTGATTTCTTAAAACAGAATGTCGTTGACTGAATGTTCCTCTTCCAGAGTCTTGTCCTACAAGCCTAACTGGATATCCCTCTTCTAGCAAAGATCCAAAAGCTAAAGATTCAGCTGAAGACCAATCGATTCCAGTACCTTTTTCGATACTTTCTTTTCTGGCATTAAATATTTTAGAGATAGTCTTGTGAATATTTTTTTCCTCAGGAATACCATTTATTTTACCTGAGATTATTTTTAATTTATTTTCATCAAAACCTGTTATACCCCTCTTATCTTTACCTCTTTCAGGTTTATATCTTGACCATGTTCCCTCAAACCATTCTATTTTAGGTTTATAATCTTTTGCACTTTTGTATTGTTCATCAAGTAAATCTTTAAATGATTTAACATTTTGATTTAATAATTCTTCAGTTATAGATTTTTCGTTTACTAATTTATTTCCATAAATTTTGTAAACACTGGGATGAGATCTAATTTTTTTATACATTAAAGGTTGAGTAAATGAAGGCTCATCTCCCTCATTATGTCCAAATCTTCTATAACAAATTAAATCTACTACAACGTCTCTATTAAATTTTAATCGAAATTCTGTTGCTATTCTAGTTGCATAAACAACTGCTTCTGGATCATCTCCATTAACATGAAGAATTGGTGCCTCTACCATTTTTGCAACATCAGATGGATAAGGTGAAGACCTCGCAAATCTTGGACTAGTAGTAAATCCTATCTGGTTATTAACAATAATATGAATTGTTCCTCCAGTGTTATGTCCTGGTAGTCCAGACATTGCAAAACATTCTGCTACAACTCCTTGACCAGCAAAGGCTGCATCCCCATGAATGAGAATAGGTATAACTTTATTTCTTTCACGGTCTTTATGAAAAAATTGTTTGGCTCTTGTTTGACCTAAAACAACTGGGTTAACAGCTTCTAAATGAGAGGGATTATCTGTTAAACTGACATGTACTGAATTTCCATCAAATTCTCTATCAGACGACGCTCCAAGATGATATTTTACATCTCCAGCACTATCTTCAGAATCAGTACTAAACTCACCAGCAAACTCATTAAAAATTTTTTTGTAAGATTTTTGTAAAACGTTTGCCAAAACGTTAAGCCTACCTCTATGAGACATACCTATTTTAACTTCTTTTATATTATTTTGACCACCAATTTTTATTATTTGTTCAAGAGCAGGTATTAAACTTTCACCACCATCTAAACCAAACCTTTTTGTTCCTACATACTTAGTAGCTAAAAATTTTTCAAATCCTTCTGCCTGTACTAATTTATTTAAAATTGCCTCTTTACCATTTTTTGTAAATTGAAGTGCATTTTTATCTTGCTCTATCCTGTCCCTAAACCACTTTCTTTCATCTGGGTTTGAAATATGCATGAACTCATAACCTATTTTTCCACAGTAGGTTTTCTTCATAAACTTAAGTATTTCTCTTATATTTGCATATTTACGATTGATTACCCCGTTTAGAAAAATTTTCTTATCGTAATTTTCTTTTTTAAAACCGTAAAAATCTGGATGAAGCTCATCTAGATATTCTGACTCTCTCATTTCTAAAGGATCAAGATCTGCTAATAAATGTCCTCTTAGTCTATATGCTCTAATTAATGCTACAGCACTAATAGAATCTTTATTTGAGTCAGCAAGTAATTGAAAATTAAATTTTTCTGAAGTGTCTAATTTGACATTATTAAAATCATTTTTATCTTGTTCTTCTATTTTTTTTTGTAATTCATCAATATCAATCTTTTTTTTAGTAGGTCCCCATGATGGACCATTAATTTCTTTTGCTATAACATTTAATTCTTCACCAATTCCCTCAAAATAATTTGCCCAACTTTCTGGAAGATCAGCATCTTTATTTACAAACTTTAAATACATTTCTTCTATAAATGCACTATTAGATTTGTTTAAAAATGAAGTTTTTTCGAAATCAAGATTTTTTGATGAAGACATCTTTTTTATTTAATATATCCCTCTAATATTTTTTTTCAATTAGACAGTTTATCAAATAAAGTTTTTCCAATAATTGATGGTGATTTGGCAACTGTAATACCACATTCTTCCATTTTTTTTATTTTATCTTCAGCTCCACCCTTGCCACCTGATATAATGGCACCAGCATGCCCCATTCTCCTTCCTGGAGGAGCAGTAATTCCAGCTATAAATCCAACAATTGGTTTTTTGATCTTATGATTTTTTATAAATTCAGCCGCTTCTTCTTCAGCTGTTCCTCCAATTTCACCTATCATTAAAATAGATTCTGTTTCATCATCATTTAAAAATAAATCTAAACAATCTATAAAATTTGTTCCATTAATAGGATCACCACCAATACCAATACAAGTTGATTGACCAAGTCCATTTTCAGTTGTTTGGGCTACTGCTTCATATGTCAATGTTCCTGACCTTGATACAATTCCAACACTTCCTCTTTTGTGAATACTTCCCGGCATAATCCCAATTTTACATTCATCTGGTGTGATTATTCCTGGACAATTAGGTCCAATTAATCTGCTACTAGATCCACTTAATTTTTGTCTGACCTTAAGCATATCCTGAATTGGAATTCCCTCTGTTATACAAACAATAAGTTCAACTGATGCATCAATAGCTTCAATGATTGCTGCTGCTGCAAATTTAGCAGGTACATAAATCATAGTTGCATCTGCTCCTACTTCATTTTTTGCCTCTAAAACGCTATTAAAAACTGGTCTGTCTAAATGTTTTTGTCCACCTTTCTTTGGCGTAACTCCACCAACAAGATTGGTTCCATATTTTATAGCCTGCTCTGAATGAAATGTTCCGTGTGAGCCAGTAAATCCCTGACAAATTACTTTAGTATTTTTATTTACCAAAACCGACATTTTATTTTATCGCCTCAACAATTTTCTTAGCAGCATCATCTAAATTTTCTGCAGAAATTAATTTTAATCCAGAATTATCAAGAATTTCTTTTCCTTCCTTGAAATTTGTACCTGCTAATCTTACAACTAAAGGTACACTAATATTAATTTCTTTAGCTGCATCAACTACTCCTTGAGCAAGGACATCACATCTCATTATTCCTCCAAAAATATTAATTAAAATACCTTTAACATTTTTATCTGAGAGAATTATCTTTAATGCGGCAGATACTTTTTCTTTGGATGCGCCACCGCCTACATCTAAAAAATTTGCTGGCTCTTTACCATACAATTTAATTATATCCATTGTTGCCATCGCTAATCCTGCTCCATTTACCATACAGCCAATACTTCCATCTAGCTTGATATATGCAAGATCATGCTTGCTAGCTTCTATCTCGGTAGGATCTTCCTCATTTAAATCTCTTAATTCAACAATTTCTGGATGCCTGAATAAAGCGTTAGAGTCGAAATTAACTTTTGCATCTAAACAAACAATTTTTTCCTCTTTTGTCAAAATTAATGGATTTACTTCAACCATGTTTGCATCAGTACTCACAAACATTTTATATATTGATTTAATTAATGTTATTGCTTGTTTTTTTGCGTCTTCATTTAAATTAAAAATATTAATTATTTTTTCACAATCTGACTCAGAAATTTCATCACCCATATCAACTTTTGTAGTTATAATTTTTTCAGGTGAACTGCTTGCAACTTCTTCAATGTCCATCCCTCCTTGGTCACTTGATATAAATGCAATTTTAGAACTTGCCCTATCAACCAGGCACGATAAGTAAAATTCTTTATCTATATTTGATGATTCTTCTACGTATAATCTTTTTACCTCTCTACCTTCAGGGCCAGTTTGATGAGTAACTAGTGTTTTTCCTAGTAATTCTTTAGCTGCTACTGTTAGTTCCTCAATAGAGTTTAAAATTTTTACACCACCAGCTTTTCCTCTACCTCCAGCATGGATTTGTGCTTTAAGCACATATTTCTCAGTTTTGAGTGCTTTTGCTTTTTGAATAAGTTCATCAACATTAAGCGCAAATACTCCTTCGGGAACTACAGCTCCATATTTTTTTAATATTTGTTTAGCTTGATGCTCGTGAATATTCATTATTATTTAGATAAATCAGGATCTATTTTAGATGCAGCTTCCCATAAAGCTTTTACAGCATCTATTGAATGCATAAATTCTTTTTTTTCTTTTTCATCTAAATCAATCTCTTCAATTTTTTCTACACCATCTTTTCCAATGACAACAGGAACACCTGCATAAACATTTTTCACACCATATTCTCCATTTAATTGTACAGCGCAGGGTAATAATTTTTTCTGATCATTCAAATATGCTTCTGCCATTTGAACACCTGAAGCTGCTGGTGCATAAAAGGCTGATCCTTTTTCTAAATATTTAACTATTTCCGCACCACCATCTCGTGTTCTTTGATTAATTTCCTCAACTCTTTCTGAAGAAATCTTTCCATCCTTTACAAGATCCAACAATGGTTTACCTGAAATTTTTGTAAATCTTGGCATAGGAACCATGGTGTCACCATGACCACCCATAACCATTGCCTCAATTTCTCTTACTGGCACATTTAGTTCTAATGATAAAAATAATTTAAATCTCGAACTATCTAAAATACCTGCCATACCAACTACTTTATTTGATGGCAAACCTGAAAATTTTTGAAATGCCATAACCATAACATCTAAAGGATTGGTGATACAGATCACAAAAGCGTTAGGAGCATTTTTCTTTACCCCCTCAGCAACTTGTTTAATAATTTTTAAATTAATTCCAAGAAGATCGTCTCGGCTCATTCCAGGTTTTCTTGGAACACCTGCTGTAATTATAATTACATCTGAATCTTTTATATCCTCATAGTTATCAGTTCCTGAAAACCTAACATTGAAACCATCTACAGATGAAGATTGTGCAATATCTAATGCTTTTCCTTTTGCAATACCACTAGCTACATCAAATAAAACCACTTCATTTACTAATTCTTTTGTTCCTATTAAATGTGCAAGAGTTCCACCTATTTGGCCTGCACCAATTAAAGATATTTTTGTCATTTATTTCCTTTATTTCATTGTTGGCATAACAAATTCCGCATTTGATCGGACACCTGAAGGCCATCTAGATGTTACTGTTTTAAGTTTAGTATAAAATTTTATTCCTTCCATACCATGCATTCCACTATCTCCAAATAATGATCTTTTCCAACCACCAAAACTATGAAATGCCATTGGAACTGGGATCGGCACGTTAATACCAACCATACCTACTTGAATTTTACTTGCAAAAGTTCTACCTGCATCACCGTCTCTTGTATAAATACTAACTCCATTTCCGTACTCATGGTCGTTAATTAATTTTGCAGCTTCTTCAAAAGTTTTTACTCGAACAACTGATAAGACTGGACCAAATATTTCTTCTTTGTAAATTCTCATATCTTTATTTACATGATCAAATAAACATCCACCTATATAGAAACCATTTTCATAACCTTGAAGTTTTAAACCTCTTCCATCAACCACTAGCTTTGCGCCTTCCTTGACACCTAAATCAACGTAACTTGTAACTTTTTCTAAATGTTCTTTTGTAACTAAAGGTCCCATTTCTGATGCTTTATCCATTCCAGGACCAACTTTTAAAGCTTCAGCTTTTTTTGATAATCTTGATACAAGTTCATCACCAATATCTCCAACCGCAACCGCAACTGATTGAGCCATACATCTTTCTCCAGCTGAACCATAAGCAGCACCCATTAAACCATTTACTGCACCATCTAAATCACAATCTGGCATAACAACTAAATGGTTTTTTGCTCCACCCAAAGCTTGAACTCTTTTTTCATTTTTAGCTGAATTTTCATAAATATATTTTGCAATAGGAGTAGATCCTACGAAACTAACAGCTTTGATATCTTTGTTTTCTAAAATTGCATCAACAGCTTCTTTATCTCCATTTATTACGTTAAATACTCCTTCTGGAAGACCCGCCTCAGAAAGTAATTCTGCTAATCTTATTGCGCAAGAAGGGTCTTTTTCTGATGGTTTAAGAATAAAAGTGTTTCCACAAGCTATTGCTATTGGAAACATCCACATTGGTACCATAGCAGGAAAATTAAAAGGTGTGATACCTGCAACAACTCCTAATGGTTGTCTGATTGACCAACTATCAACATTGGTTCCAACATTTTCTGAAAACTCACCTTTTAATAAATGTGGTATTCCACAAGCAAATTCTACCACCTCAAGTCCTCTAGTTAAAGAGCCTCTTGCATCTTCATAAACTTTTCCATGTTCTGAAACTATTAACTTCGTTAATTCATCAGAATTTTTTTCAATTAATTCTTTAAATTTAAATATTATTCTAGCTCTTTGTAGAGCAGGTTTTAAAGACCAAGTTTCAAATGCTTTTTTTGCTACCTCAACAGCACTGTCTAGATCAGATTTTGAAGCAAGTCTTACCTCTGACTCTTGTTCGCCAGTTGCTGGATTAAAAACTTTTCCTTTTTTATCTGAAGATCCCGGAATTATTTTACCGTTTACGAAGTGTTCTATTAATTTCATGAATACGGTGTTTTAGATCAAAAATATCGAATAGTCTATTTAAACATTAGCTGTTGCTAACATTTTTTTTATTTCAGCTATAGCTTTTGCTGGATTCAAGCCCTTAGGACATGCATTTGTACAATTTAATATTGTATGGCATCTATATAATTTTAATTCATCAGAAACTTTTTTTAATCTAGCTTTTCTCTCTTCATCTCTACTATCAATAATCCATCTATAAGCCTGTAGCAGAACTGCTGGACCTAAATATTTATCTCCATTCCACCAATAACTTGGGCA
>LUMU01000081.1_pt2 | contig 31745 bp, 37 predicted proteins | sample 729751 | NCBI WGS metagenome assembly LUMU01 (sample SAMN03860300, study PRJNA289734) | marine metagenome | biome: seawater column; feature: ocean; material: water; isolation source: Red Sea water column Station 192 - depth 100m | place: Saudi Arabia: Red Sea | collected 2011-10-15 | depth 100 m
GCACCTGCACTACCTAACAACACTAATATAGTTATAAGTCTTTTCATGACCTACTTTCCTAGTTAATCGTCAGCTCAGTTACGAACTGTCCAGTAGCTACAGTACCTGCCCCACCAGCAGTTACGGTCAAAGCACCTTGCGAAGTTACAGTACCAGCAAGGTCTCCTACAGTTCCAGCCGCAGTAGACAACTGATCACCGTATGCCGAAACATCACCGATGTCTGGTCCAGTTGTATCAATCGCATCACCTTGAGTGAATGCCTGAGTGAAGCTGAAAGATTCGCCAGGATCATCCTGTGTTGCAGCAATAGTACCAGGAGCATAGACACCTGATGTTATAGTACCAGCACTAATTGTATTAGCAGTTGTACCATCAGTTGTATCCACGTTATTACCCGTGATACTAAATGAAGAGCCAATTCTCTTCATCTGTGTTGCAGCAGCATTAACTTGCAGTTGAACACTAGATGTCATTCTGGATGTTATATCAGCCTTAGCTGATGGTGCTACCAACGCACCCGTCATCAATAACATAGCAAGAGGTAAAAGTCTTTTCATTCTTTGAGACATCAAACCTATTTCTATATATACAGCAATAATACTTAATAAATGGTTAAGGTATACTGGGATACATATGGTGGTCAGTTGGAGAAGTGGATACTATACTTGACACATACTTAACAAAACGTTATACTAAATAGATTGGTGGGCATATGCTCACATTTAATACCTCAAACCGAGATCACGGGGGTTACATCTCTCATATCCACCAGTGAAGGGATTGGTGGAAATATTATATCGCTCTACCCTTTGAGCCCTATAACTTAAATTGTCCTCATGACAACTCTTCAAAAAAGAGAACAAGGACTCCTATCTGGATGGTCCGAGTTCTGCGAGTGGGTTACAAGTACTAACAACCGCATCTATGTTGGTTGGTTTGGTGTCTTGATGATCCCTTGCCTATTAGCTGCTACAACTTGCTTTATCATAGCATTCATCGCAGCACCTCCTGTCGATATCGACGGAATCCGTGAACCAGTTGCTGGTTCATTCTTATATGGTAACAACATCATCTCTGGTGCTGTCGTTCCATCTTCCAACGCAATTGGATTACACTTCTACCCAATCTGGGAAGCAGCAACTCTAGATGAGTGGTTGTATAACGGTGGTCCTTATCAGTTGGTTATCTTCCACTTCCTCATTGGTATCTCCGCATACATGGGAAGACAGTGGGAATTGTCCTATCGTCTGGGTATGAGACCCTGGATTTGTGTTGCTTATTCTGCACCAGTTTCAGCTGCCTTTGCAGTCTTCTTGGTCTATCCTTTCGGACAAGGATCATTCTCTGACGGTATGCCGTTGGGAATCTCAGGGACATTCAACTTTATGTTTGTCTTCCAAGCGGAACATAATATCCTCATGCATCCATTCCACATGGCAGGTGTGGCAGGTATGTTTGGTGGTGCTTTGTTCTCTGCTATGCATGGTTCCTTGGTCACATCCTCACTCATCCGTGAAACAACTGGGTTAGATTCTCAGAACTATGGATACAAGTTTGGACAAGAGGAAGAGACTTATAACATCGTTGCTGCTCATGGATACTTTGGTAGACTTATCTTCCAGTATGCATCATTCAACAACTCAAGAAGTCTTCACTTCTTCCTAGCATCATGGCCTGTTATCTGTGTATGGTTAACCTCTATGGGTATCTGCACAATGGCATTCAACCTAAATGGATTCAACTTCAACCAGTCTGTAGTTGATACTTCAGGCAAGGTTGTACCAACCTGGGGTGATGTACTTAACCGTGCAAACCTTGGTATGGAAGTAATGCACGAGCGTAATGCTCACAACTTCCCACTTGACTTAGCAGCTGCTGAGACTAGTGAAGTTGCACTTGTTGCTCCTGCTATAGGCTAATGGAAGTTCTTCTTATGGTTGCGGCAATTGCTGCTAGTGCATTTGGTGCGTATAAGATGACACCTAAAGGTTGATAAAACACAAACAACCTGATACAATAGGGAGACCCTCACAAAAGGGTCTCCTTTTTTATTTCTTTTTTATAGATACACTAGGTAAATTATTCTTATGAAAATATTTTTAGACACAGCAGATGTCTCAACCATTCTTGAACATTTTGAGACTGGTCTGATTGATGGAGTGACAACCAACCCAACTCTGATTATGAAGAGTGGTAGAGATCCTGAGGATGTGTATCAGGAACTCGCTGAAGCAGGTGTAAGAGACATTAGTATGGAAGTAGTAGGAAGTCGTGAAGAGATGACCTCTGAGGGTCGTAGGCTTGCCTCTAAGTTCCAAGAAGTAGCAACTATAAAGGTTCCTTGTACTCCAGATGGTCTTTATGTTTGTAATCAGTTAGCAAAAGATGGTACAAAGGTTAATGTTACATTGATTTTTGATGCTGCACAGGCAATACTTGCTGCTAAAGCAGGAGCAACATATGTTTCACCATTTGTAGGAAGGCTTGACGATAACTCAGTCAATGGATTAGATGTAATCAGTGACATCTCTGAGATCTTTAATAAGCATTGGATCAAAACTCAGATTTTATCTGCATCCATAAGAGGAGTGAAAGCAGTTTCTACTTCTTTTGCCCTTGGTGCTCAAGTCGTGACAATGCCACCATCAGTTTTTGAGAAGATGTATAACCATGTTCTTACAGACAAAGGATTGCAATTATTCGATGCTGATTGGGCTGCAGTCTTATCAAACACTAAATAAATTTTTAAATAGGTAATATGAAGTTTACTGTTTATTCTAAAAATGGATGTCCTTATTGCGATAAGGTTAAACAGGTGTTACAGTTATCTAAGTTAGAGCATGTCATTTATAAACTGGATGAGGATTTTGATAGAGCAGGATTTTATTCCCAGTTCGGCAACGGATCTACTTTTCCTCAAGTGGTAGTAAATGATATGCAACACCTCGGTGGATGCACTGAGACAGTTCAATATCTAAAGGAGAATCAATTAGTCTAATGAAAAAAGTTGACGACTTTGAAACAGTTTATGACATGATCGAACATGCCATTGAACTTGCGTTTGATGGTAGGATGCAACTTAAATTTTATGAGTTTTTAAAGTATCGTAAAACTAAAAAAGAAGAAGTAGATGCTTTCCTTCACAGTTCTACTGCAAAGGAAATCTCTGATCAAATCATAGAACTCCAAGAATATATTAAAGGAGGTGCTGACAACAATCATAAACAATTACGTGAGGCCTATGGACATATTCCTAAACCTAAAGCACGTAAAATAAAAGCATACCTTGGAGGTATTCTTGAAGATGCAGTGAGGTATCGCCATGACAGAAGACCTGGAAGACGAAAAAAAGTCTCTAAATAAAGACACCACAGAGATCAATCGTGGTGTAGAATTACTGTTACGTAGAAGGAGGAAACCCGAAAAACCTAAAACCTTTCAAGTAAAGTTTGGAAAGTTAATTGCACTCTGGAATAGAGAAATTATCTTTCATTTTAATTTTTACTTGGACATTAGAAAAAAATAAAAACTCTTGGAGGAGTGCCATGTCAGAAACATTAGTAGTAGCATTGACACTTATGACAGTAATGTCTATACTTGCATTATTAGTGGGAGGTATGATAGGATGGATGGCAAGACAGCATTCTTATGAGACTACTCCTCAAGTGGTATACACTCATCCAGAAATGTTTGATGCCAACGGACAGTTAGTTCCCGATGAAATTTTAGCCCTAAGAATTGAAACACATGACACCGACGAAGAAAACGACGACTAGGAAACCAAGTGTAAGAGTTAAATTGCCTCCTAATCCTTTTGTTCATGAAATTCTTGAACTAGTGGACAAGCAAAGGACTAAAGCCAAGAAGATTGAAATCCTCAGAGAGTATGATGATCTTGCTTTGAAGGCAATTCTTATTTGGAATTTTGATCCTCCTGAAGGCCCTGTTCCTTATAAAGAAAATGAGGTTCCTGTAGGTACTGATCATACATCTCTACGAAGAGAGTGGAAAAATCTTTATCATTTTGTCAAGGGTGGTAATGATCGTTTGAGTGCTATTCGTCGGGAAACGATGTTCATTCAGTTATTGGAGGGTCTTCATCCTGAAGAGGCTAAGATTATATGTTTAGTAAAGGATAAAGATTTAGAAAGTAAGTATAAAATAACTTATGATATGGTACAACAAGCATATCCAGATATTCAATGGGGAGGTCGTTCATGACCACAAAAACAGAGAAGAAAGCAGAACCACCAAAACAAATTGAAAATAATACGCAACAATATTCTTGTCAGATTGTTTTAGAAAAAACCACTGTTGAAAAGGCAGAGGATAGGAATCTTCCTACTGATGCCTTTAATGTAAAATATACAGTAGAGGGTAAAGACCATTTGGATGTAACTCGTTCAGAAAAGATGGCAAATGTTTTTGATATGTATTATGATAAATATGGGCCAGGGTCTGTTAAGTCAATTGATTATGGATGCGGTACAATAAGACCCAATCTTTGGAATGTTAAACCACCTGAAAGGAAAAAAAGAAAAAGGAGGCCTCGCATCGATGAATGATAAAGAAATAGAACAACAAATCAATGATATTATTGAAGGAGAGATCCAGAATACTATCAATGAATACCTTGAACAACAGGAAGAGAGTAAGGGAGAAGATAGTGGACTGGGATTTGTTAAAGATGAAAATGGTAAATTAAATGTTAAGATATCTAAGGATGAAGTTGCTAAACTTGTAAAAGAATATAAGAAGGCGATGAAGTATAGAAAATCTAATCTCTTTCAAGCATCTCAACTCTTAGTGGATAAAAATGGTAGACAGTTGTAAAACTGTATCACATTTTACAAAAACACTTGACTAAATAAAGTAACTGTGTTAGTATTAACACAATCGTTCAACCTGATACATTCAGGTCGCAAGTAAGCCGACTCGGAACGGATCGTTCATCTCATGGACATACTACTCGCTACTCTCCTCACTTGTGAGGAAGCAAAAGGTATTACTGATAAGGTAGCACCTTCTGATCCTGTGAGAACTGAATTAATTGAGGTTCTTAAGATGAGTACTGAGAAAGGATGTGAATGGGACGCATCATCGACTGAAGGAACGGGGCCTAAAAATCCAACTACTTCGGAGTAACACAATGGCAAAAGTCACTTATCGTGGTGTCTCTTATGACACTGATACACGTAAGCAAGCAGCAAACACTACACAGGTTCAAGAAACCTATCGTGGTGTTAAGTTCCAAAAAGAACTTGCTTCTGCTTAAGTAATCAAGGGGGTTTACATACCCCCTTTTTTAATGTATAATTACTAAAAAGGTTATACTTATGGCACTACACATGCGAGATCAATTAATCAGAGCAGTGCTGGCACATGCTAGTGGTGAAATAGAAAAACATAAAGCAAATGTCAACGTATATCTAGAGCATCCTGCAGGTATTGGAGAGCACTCAGATATCACAGAAGCAATTCAAGAAGAGTTAGATAAAATTGCAAGGTATCATGATCAAATAGAAGTGGTTAATAAGTATTTTCATAAATGAATAAGGCAAAACTGAAAGTCTTAGTACAAGCTCTCAAAGAGATTGTAGATGAATTAGAATCGGAAATGTATGCTGATGAAGATGTATTAGCATTCACTCCTCCACCTGAAGATTATGATGAGGTCTTTAATGAATAGTCAGATTAAACTTGTAAGTGTGACTCCAGATGCTGAACAGCACATGGCATACGTGGCCCGTGTTAGCAACCCTAAGAACCAAGACAATGATAAGTTTGCTGGTCTTCTTAAGTATTGCATCCAACACGGTCACTGGAGTGTCTTTGAGCAAGCATTCATGACGGTAGAGATCAATACTACTAGAGGTCTTGCTGCACAGATACTCAGACATAGATCATTTACATATCAGGAGTTCTCTCAAAGGTATGCTGATAGTAGTATGCTTGGGAATGAAATCCCTTTACCCGAACTAAGGAGACAGGATGATAAGAACAGGCAGAATAGTATTGATGATGTAGATCCTCTTCTTGTAGAAGATTTAAATCTTAAAATGAAGAGACATTTTGTAGATGGAATGAAATTATATAAAGATATGCTTGATGCTGGTATAGCAAAGGAGTGTGCAAGATTTGTATTACCTCTTGCTACTCCTACAAGAATCTATATGACTGGTTCTGTAAGATCATGGGTACATTACATTGACCTACGTTCTGCACATGGAACACAGAAGGAGCATATGGCAGTAGCAGAAGGAGTTCGTTCTATTTTTAAAGAACAATTTCCTACTGTTGCGGAAGCTCTTGACTGGATTTCCTAAATAATTAACCCCCCCTATTGTATTCATATGGCAACATACCCCGTCGTTAATCAACAAACTGGTGAGCAAAAAGAAGTTAAGATGAGTGTTCATGTTTGGGATCAGTGGAAAGAAGATAATCCTGATTGGATTAGAGATTTTTCTGACCCTTCTAAGATGCCAGCATTAGGAGTTGAGGTTGGTGAGTGGAGAGATAAACTAGTCAATAAAAATCCTGGATGGGGTGAAGTCCTTAAGAAAGCGGATAAATCTGGAGGGATTGGAGCCCGATTGGCCAAAAAAGGTATTGGTACAACACAAAATCTTGTTGCCTATGGTGCAGCAGGAACTGGTAAGACTTTCATTACTCTTTATAATGCATTACAAGATGTGCTGGATCCAAGCACTCCATACGAGAAGATTTACATTGTAAGGTCACTTGTTGCCACCAGAGAGATTGGATTCTTACCTGGTGATCATGATGATAAGTCATTCCTATATCAAATACCATATAAGAATATGGTGAAGTATATGTTTGAGATGCCATCAGATGCAGACTTCCAAATGCTCTACGGCAATCTGAAAGCACAGGATACTATTGATTTTTGGAGCACTTCATTCATTCGTGGAACTACCTTAGATAAGGCTATCATTATCGTAGATGAATTCCAGAACTTGAATTATCATGAATTAGATAGTATAATGACACGAGTGGGTGCAGATACCAAGATAATGTTCTGTGGAGATGCTACTCAAACTGACTTGATTAAACAGAATGAAAGAAATGGTATTCATGATTTCATGAGGATCCTAAGGGTCATGCCATCATTAAACATCATTGAATTTGGTGTTGAGGATATTGTAAGATCAGGTTTGTGTAAAGAATATCTACTTGCAAAATTGGAACTTGGTTTATGACATTTACTCATCATAATTTCTTAGGTGACATTGAACTAGAGAAAAAAGAAACACCTGGTTGTAGATTGTATCAATTACCTGATGGTAGTTGGGTTCCATCTATTACTTCAGTAACTTCATTTTATAATCGTGATATCTTTATCAAGTGGAGAAAGAGAATAGGAATAGAAGAAGCAAATAAAATAACAAAGAAAGCCACTGCTCGTGGAACTGATTTCCATGAGGCAGCACAGGCATATCTAGAGAACAAAGAACTTAACTGGGATGATTACAGACCAGCAACTAAGTTCATGTTCCATCATGCAGCACCATATCTGGACAAGATAAATAATATACACGCTATAGAAAGAACCCTTTACTCTGAGTACCTTGGTCTTGCTGGTAGAGTTGATTGTATAGCAGAGTATGAAGGTGAGTTAGCAGTCATAGATTTTAAGACATCTGAGAAGATCAAACCTGAGAAGTGGTTGGAAAACTATTTCGTTCAGGAGACCTTTTATGCAGCAGCTTACTACGAACTAACGGAGATCCCTGTTAAAAAACTTATCACTCTGATGGTAACCCCCTCAGGTGAAGTAAAAGTATTTGACAAAAGAAACAAAGGGGATTATATTAAACTTCTAGTTCGTTATATTAAAGAATTTGTACATCACAATACTGGGGCATCGAATGGAGAATGAACTAGAGAAGGCACTCGAAAGTAAGTTCTTTTGTCCTGCAAGATTTGCACAAGAGATAGAAGGTCTCGTGCAAGTTAATAAGAACATGAACTATATCGATGCCATTGTTTTTTTCTGCGATCAGAATGCTATTGATTTGGAGTCAGTTCCGAAGTTAATATCTAAACCGTTGAAGGAGAAGATAAAGTACGAGGCACAGGAGTTAAATTTTTTAAAGCGTACCAGCCGTGCGAAAATCATCTTTTAATTCCAAAAAAGTCGAAAAAATATCTCCGCAAATTTTTGCCCCTATTACTTTTTTGAAATGATGCCCTTTGACGCATATCGTTGTTATTTGTCTTTAAAGAACCACTTCACCAAAGATCACTATGATTATCATAAGTACGGTGGAAAGACAAGGGCAACAGTACAAGCCTTTTATAAAAGGAAGGATAGGTTCTGGTTTGAGAAATTTGCCAGATCTAAGAATGATAAGGAAGTAGAAGATTTTTTTGTATCTAACTTTGTGAGTTCCACAGACCCTGCAACAATGTGGATCGGAGAGATGATAAGAGAGGGAGAAGGAAGATATACTGATTGGAAGAAAAAAGTACAATCTTTGTCATATACGTTCAAAGGTGAAATTGACACTCTTTTTGAAAATAAGCAAGTAGACGAAATATTCGATTGTTCGAGTGGCCACCCTCCTATCCTCAGAAGTTATTTAAGGGGAGATACCTCACTTGAAACATTAGTGATATGTGATAGAATATTTGAATATAGGAAAAACTTTGATAAACGACTAAATGACCCTGTATGGGAAACCGTCAGTCGAAAAATAAAAAAGTATAAACCCTTCCTAAATATAGATGTACCAAAGTATAGAAAAATCCTTAAAAAAGTAGTATTATGAGTTTTTTCGATTCAGAAGTTGTTCGTGCTGAAATGGCAGAAATTGCGGAACTCCAAGATGAGGTTTATTCCAATGTTTTCAAGTTTCCAGCGATGACCAAAGAAGACCAATTATATCATGTTACTATTCTGGAGAAACTTTTGAACAAACAACGAGTTCTTTATACTCGTGTGAGTTTATCAGATGATCCTGAAGCTAAGGAGATGAAAAAGAAGATTATAGAAAGTGCCAAACAAATGGGACTTCCTACCAATGTCGATATGAACATCTTATTTGCTAATATGAATAATATGGTAGAAATGATGAAAAATCAGATTGACAAACAATCTTCCACTTGATATAATTAAGGTACACACAAGCCAAATCTAAAAACAAACTAAATGTCATTTAAAGACCTAAAAAAGCAATCCTCTCTAGGATCATTGACTTCTAAATTAGTCAAAGAAGTGGAGAAGATGAATACTGGTGGAGGAGGTGATGATCGCCTTTGGAAACCAGAACTTGATAAAACAGGTAACGGTTATGCCGTTCTCCGTTTCTTACCAGCACCAGAAGGTGAAGATATTCCTTGGGCAAAGGTTTATTCCCATGCATTCCAAGGACCAGGTGGTTGGTATATTGAAAACTCTTTGACCACTACTGGTGGCAAAGATCCAGTTTCCGAATACAATCGTGAACTCTGGAATAGTGGTAATGAGTCAGATAAGGATGTAGTTCGTAAGCAGAAGCGTAAGCTCTCTTACTATGCAAACATCTATGTCGTAAAGGATCCAACAAATCCTCAAAATGAGGGTAAAGTCTTCTTATATAAATTTGGTAAGAAAATCTTTGATAAGGTCATGGAATCCATGCAACCTGAATTTGAGGATGAGACTCCGATCAATCCTTTTGACTTCTGGCAAGGTGCAAACTTCAAATTGAAGATCGTTAAGAAAGATGGTTACTGGAACTATGACAAGTCAGAGTTCGATGCAGTATCACCATTGCTTGATGACGATGATGCACTTGAAGCATTATGGAAGAAGCAGTATTCACTTGCTGCTGTTACCGCACCAGACCAATTCAAGTCATATGATGACCTGAAGAAGCGTTTGGACTATGTTTTAGGACAGAAGCAACCTGCACGTCGTATAGACGAAGAGGTAGCAGAGGAAGATAACAGTCGTGGTTCTTATGCACCAGACTTCAATACTCGTAAAGAACCCGTGGCTGCTGCTCCTGTAGCATCTGCTAGTTCAGATGAGGATGATGCTCTTTCTTATTTCCAAAAACTTGCAGAGGAATAATTAGGAATATAATCTAATATTTTCCCCTCTTACTAAGGTTTCACTCAGATACTGGGTGGAACCTTCTTTGTATATCATGGAATCTTCCATGTCATTCAAAATGACATTGAGATATGTTGCTTTTAGAACATAGATATTTCTTTTTTCGTCTTCAATTTTATTTTCATAGTCATAATTAGTTATTTCAGTTGTTATATTAGATGCGGTGGTATATGACTCTAATCTAGCATCATAAAATTCAATAGAGTAGTTTTGAGGAACTTTAAGTCCTTTTGGAACAATAATAGTTTTAGCAGTATTTCTTACTTCTGTAGTTTCATAGTGATGAACAGCATGAATTCCCTCTTCGTTCCCATATTTGGAGATTAGAAAATTATAGAAAGATTGATGATCAAGAGGCCATTCGGTTTGTATATTAGTAATATTGTTAGAAAGAAGAACCACCCAATCTAAGGTTTCGTCTTCATATACGTCAAATGCCACATTATCAGGACGATCATCACCCATAATTTGATATTTTGTAAAATAGGTTAAATCATTAAAAATATCATTCTTTAGTTTACCTCTTTTAAAGAGGTTTTTTACTTTTTGGTATTCTGAGATTTGTTTGGTGTCAGCATTACGACTAACATATTCAAAATCTGGAACGTTACGGAAATAAGCTGGCATTTTAGTATCCTATTACTTGGTCGTCGTCATCATCTAACTCAGTATAATCACTATCATATATAGGATCCAGTTCTCCAAATCGTAGAGTAAGTTGATAAGCAGTTAGGGTTCTATATGCATCTTCATAGGTCATATATGATCCATCAGGAGTATATTGAACATCACATGAAGTTAGAGCACATGTTTTAATGAAATTAATAGATGGATGTTCTATCTCATCTCCATTGGTATTAAATGTTTGATATCGTATTTTAAAGATATTAGGTGCTTTAAGAAAAACATTAGATGATGATGTTTTAACTGACATTCCTTGTTTAAAGAATCTAAGAATTTTTCTTACCTGAGTGGCTTCCTCTGCATCTCTAGGAGATAATCTAAAGGTAAATCCAAACTCTCTTAACTGGGGGCCAGTAAAAAGAAGTTCTAAATTTGGGTTAGCAATTGCACCAGTTGTTCTTGATAGTAAGTTTTGAGCACCTACTGCTTGTTGGGCAAGATATACATTAATAGCTGATCTAACATCACTTCCGACTTGTGTTGCCATCACTGCTTTTGCATCATTGAAAGCCTGACCCGCACTATTCACGACGGCATCTATATCCTTTCTTGTTCTTGCTCCTTCAAATACATTAAGAGCAAGTGCTGCTGCTGTTGATTGAACTGGATTTAGAGTTGCCCCTTTCCAATTTACATTATTTTGATCTCCTATTCCTGTAACAATTGGAAGAGTGACTGCACCTGTGATGTTTTTGATTTTTCTTTGAAAGGATCTTGAATCAAGAGCTGTGCTTATTTTAGTGCCTTCACTATATACCTGTTCAAATCTAATTCTGTCTTGTTTATTACTTTCTAGACCTTCAGGATAATAATAACCCTTTGCCGAACCATATTTTTTTCTAAAATTTCTTCCTTCTATACTTATAGAGTTTAACAGATCTGCTCCTTCCTGTGCTGCGTCTGCCAGTTCTGCTGTGCTAACGGGTATGTTTAAGTTTTCTTTTAACCTGATTGTTTCCGTTGCCGATAATGTCAAACCAGCAGAAACTTTGTCCACTAAATTATTACTATTTGATTTTAATCCGTCTTTAAGAGTGGTATTGAGATATTGCTCCTCCTCATCAGTTGCATAATCATTCAGAGTAATTACTCCACTTTGATTTCTCGTTCCAATTGTGGTAAATACAGCAGCACCATCTGAATCTGTACCTGTTTGTCTTTGTATTTCGGTGCTAAAAGTATAACTGCCCTCCTCTCCCGTTACCGTGGTCACTTCTTGATAATTAACTACTTCACCATCATCTTCTCCAGTGAGATTAATGGGTGTTGAATCTGACGTATATGATGTTGACATTTATCTTTTTTCTTTATTTATAGGGTTGTGAGGAAATATGCATATGATATATCTTTTAAGTCGTCTATTTCACTAGGTCGAACAACATAGAGGACTCCATCAATCTCTTGCCATGTGTAGTTTCTAAATTTACCCCAGTGATAATTGAGGCCTCTGAATCCCCATCTTTGGATATCAGTTACTGCAACTAGAGGATGTTGATCATAGGTTAGTCTGGGAGTTTTAGCAGTGTATAAGAAGGTATAATATTGTCCTACATCAGGAACTACTTCTACATCCTTGAGGGTATCCATAATAAGAAGCATCATTTCTTCAGGATCACTCATCTCCTTTAATTCATCCATGATAGGTGCTATCCTGTTATCACCTACCTGTTGTTCATATTGTTCAAAGTAACCTTCTAATTCATCTGCCATGATATATTCCTAGTTCTTGTTCAGTAATAATTTTAAATTCAATTTTTCTATCATTACAAAACTCTTGTGCTGCTTTCCATTTAGCTGTGTTAACAGCATATGTTTTACATTCATAGAGATAGGATTGAGTCACCTTTTTTCTTTTTTTAGGAGGTCGAGTTTGTTTCTTGGGTTTTACCTCAATCACATAAGTTTTAATCTCACCTGTGCTTTCTTTGACTTTAATAAGAAAGTCTGGATAATAACGATGAGATCGATTATCAACAGGGGATATGTAACGAATATAAAATTCTTCACTTGCCCACTCAAGAATATTTTCATTTAGATCACAATAGTTGCAGAATTTGGTTTCCCACGTACTACGACATATAATATTATTTGGATTTCCCTTGTATTTCTTGGGAAAAGAGGGTCTGAAGAAACTCTTTTTACTTTCTCCCATTATACATAATATATCGGTAGTAGTATTTATAGGAATATGGTCACTCCACGACCCAGTAAGAAAGTATTATCAGATTTAAAGGCATCTATTTTAAATCCTGCACTTACTTCGCATTTTCAATGTTGGTTTTATCCTCCTTCTCCAGTTCGCTCTTTATTACCTACGGGAGAGGTACAGGATGATAGAATGTGGTCATTATCCTGTGCCGAAGCTGCGTTGCCTGGTACATCTTTAGCAACTGGTGAAATTACTAATGATTTTACTGGTGTAACCGAGAGACATGTGTATAGAAGGCAGTATGATACAACATCTTCATTTACATTTTATGTTGATCATGATTATAAAATTATAAATTTCTTTGAGAAGTGGATTGGTTATATTGTGAATGAAGGTTATATTAATCAAAATCCCAGTAATGATAATTATTTTTATAGAGTCAATTTTCCTAAGTTATATCAGACATCTATTTACCTTAACAAGTTTGAAAAAGATTATGAGAGAATATTAGAATACAAGTTTTTAAAAGCCTATCCAATTAGTATTAATACAATGTCTGTGAGTTATGAGGCATCTCAGTTATTGAAGTGTACAGTTAATTTTAATTTCTCTCGCTATTTGGTAGAGACAAGGGATAATATTCCTCCTATTCAACTGTTTAATAATGATGTTTTAGTTAATACAGCAGGAGATGTGATAGGAGGATCCATTGTTTAATAAGTCCACTAAATAAAACACACTGAACTCTTTGTAAGATATTATGCCATTACCAAAGATTGCGACCCCGACGTATGAGTTGGAATTACCTTCGACCAGAAAACCCATTCATTATCGACCATTTTTAGTTAAAGAAGAAAAACTTTTAGTTCTTGCATTAGAAAGTGAGGATACGAAAGAAATAACAACTGCAATTAAAAATGTAATTAAAGCTTGTATTAAAACAAGAGGAATTAAAGTAGAAAATCTTCCTACTTTTGACATTGAATTTTTGTTTCTGAATATTCGGGGTAAATCGGTAGGAGAAGATATTGAGGTTAATCTTATTTGTCCTGATGATGGTAAAACACAGGTTCCTGTGACTGTTAATATTGATGATGTTAAAATTCAAAGAACTGAAGGACACACTAATAAGATTAAATTAGATGATAAATTGATCATGGAGATGAAGTATCCATCTCTTGCTGAGTTTATTAAAAATAATTTTGATTTTAAAGAAGATAATGTGATGAATCAATCGTTTGATTTGATTGCTTCTTGTATTGATAAAATTTATAATGAGGAAGAAGTATGGGCAGCCGCAGATTGTACTAAGAAGGAAATTAGTACTTTCTTAGAATCAATGAATTCAGCTCAATTTAAAGAGATTGAAAAGTTCTTTGATACAATGCCTAAACTTTCTCATAAAGTGAAGATTACTAATCCTAATACGAAAGTAGAAACTGAAGTTGTAATGGAGGGTTTATCCAGTTTTTTCGGTTAGCTCTAGTCCATATGGATCTAGAGAACTATTATAAACTGAATTTTTCTTTGATTCAGTATCATAAATATTCATTAACGGAGATTGAAAACTTGATCCCTTGGGAAAGAGACATTTATGTTGGACTACTTAAAGCCAGAAAACTTATATTTCTGCATTAGTAGAAGGTATCAATACTCTTGAAGTTGCTAATAAAGGAGAGAGCACTAGATCACGAATATTAAGAGATGAACTTAAACGAGTAAGAGAGAGGAAAAGAAAAGTAAAGGCAGATAAATTATTTGCTAAGACTTCAATAGTTCCAGTAAATAAAATAAAACCTCAAGCCTTTTTACCTGGTTCTGCGGATTCTGCAGATAAAAAAACAGGAGGATTTGCTGCACTTACTAATGCAGTAAATGGTATAATTAATATTCTTAAATTGGGAAATAAGCAAGATAAAAAAGAATTTGAAGCAGATAATAAAGAAAGACAGAGAGAGAGGAGAGAGAAGAGAGAGAAAGCATTGGAAGCAGGAGCAGGAGCATTAAAAGCAACTGGAACTATGGGTAAAAAAATAGTTTCTAAATTGATTTCTCCTTTTAGGAAAATTTGGGATGCAATAACTAATTTTTTAAAGGTGGTGGTTGCAGGATTTTTATTTAATAAAATTTTTAATTGGTTTTTAGATCCAGAAAATAAAAGAAAAGTAGAATCTCTTGGAAGATTTTTAAAAGATTATTGGCCTGCACTTGCTACATTTGGAGCATTATTCCTTACTCCTTTAGGAGGAATAATTAAGGGTTTACTTACGTTTGTAGGATGGGCAGTTCCTTGGTTAGCAAAACTTATTCTTAAAAATCCTCTTTTAGCAGGAGGAGTTATTATTGGTGGATTTACTATTGATAGGATACTGAAAAAAATGGAGGAGGATCAAGATGCTATAACTCAAGAATTTGAACAAAGAAGAAACGCAGGAGAATCTATCACTAGAGAGCAGGTGCAAGATGAGTACTTTAAAAATAATAGAGATGTAATGAGTCTAATCTCGGAGAAACTTACTAATAATATGGTAAATCCTCTAGGTAGATTGTTTGAAGAGGGTGGATTTGTACAAGGCCCTTCTCATAACAAAGGTGGAGTTGATATTAATGTTGAAGGTGGTGAGTATATTGTTAATAAGAAAAGAACAGGTATCTTAAAACCTATTCTTGATTGGTTAAATTTTGGAGACTTATCCCATCCTCCTATTAAAACTACCCCAATGGGTTTTCCATCTCTTGGAGATGAAAGAATTATAGATTTACTTACAAACTTTTTGAAAGAATCGATGGAGCAATCACGCTCCACACCAAAGAGGTCTCCAGTCACACCAAATGGAGGAAAAGGAGGATCATCTTTAAATATTGCTATGGCTTCGATGAAGATGCCAAAGTTACCCTCTAGAGTATCTCCTCCTCCCCCTCCTAGTTCCTCTGGGAATGTAACAATTGTTAATGAAAGAGAAGTTTTACCTCCAATCACCCAACAAGCAACCCGACAAGGAAATGGTGGAAAGACTCTTCCTACCTTCACTATAGCAACTTCTTCTAGTCAGAGACAATATAATCTATCTGCAATGGAGATTGGTTGATGACTATAAAATCTCAAAAACTTCTTCCTTCCTCTGAAATAAGAGCTTCTAAGCAGACTATTTCTACTTCATTGTTGCGTGATTTAAAACCAGAGAAACCAATTAAAATTGATAATGTATCAAAGGAAAGTTCTCTTGCAGAAAAATTCGGAGTAATATTTAAGTTTTTAAAGAAGGAATATAAACGGGATAGGATGTCCTGGTTTAGAGAAAGAAAAAGAAAGCACGAAGAAAGAAGAAAGAAAAGAGAGGAGGAGTTAGAAAAAAATAAAGGAAAATCTAAAATTGGAAAAGGTATTAGTGCAACTCTTCCTCTTAAAAATATCTTTGATAATATTAGTAATTTTCTTTTATTTTTAGCAGGAGGATTTTTACTTAATAAGATTTTAGATATTCTTCCTCAATTAATGGAGATAGGTAAGATTTTAAAGCCTATAACCATTGGGATTTATAATTTTGGAAAATTCATGTTTGGAACTGTAATAGGATTCATTGATGCAGGTTATGCTATACATGATGACTTAAGAAGTAAAGTTGAAGAATTAGGAGGAGAGGATGCAGTTGAAAAGTTTGATAGATTTGCAAAACAATTTAAAAAAGTGATTAATGGAGCCATTATTCTTGCAATGCTTTCTACTTTACTACCCAAAAAAAGAAGGGGAGGGGATAGAAAGGCAGACTGTAAACCCTGTCAACCTTGTATATGTAGAGAACCTCAAACAGTACCTGTAAGAGTTTTTGAACCAGTTCGTATTAGATCAATTAGTGGTGCTACTGAAGGGGGTTATAATTTTGATTGGGCTAAGATCTTTGAGAGACTAAGAGATCCAATACGGAATCTAGTGAGAGGAAGACAACGTGGAGGAGTAATTGTAAATCCAGGTAATCTACAAGAAGAAGATTCGCAATCGCAAGTAGGAGGATTAGTAACCGCTATTGAAACTGAAACAGCCACTGACGCAGCAGGTGCTTATGCTACTTATAGTTTAACAGAAGCTCTTCTGGCATACAATCAGACACGTCAGTTGATTACTGCCTTCAATAAATCTATTGCTGATCCTAGCTCTTCTAAAGAAGATGTAGCAAAAGATACGACTGCTGTGACACAATTGTTATTGCAAGCAGTTCAAATTGCAGAGAGAATTAAACAATTAGAACCTGGATGGAATCCTCCTGAGACAGATACATCTTGGATTACATCACAAGCACAAATAACTCGTTTGGATGAGGCCTATGAGGGGGTGTCAATCATTCTTACAAATATGAAATCAGAATTCGTCCCCGCTTTTAATGCAGCGAGACAAGCGTTGCAATTACTAGGGGAGTTGAGAAAAGCGTGGGGAATCCTCCAACTTTTCAGTGGATCAGCAGTACAGGGATCAACTTTGGATCAAAATCTGAGTTCAGATTTAGCACTCTTACCTTCTTATGCTACCCAACAAAACCTTATGATTTTTAACAAAACTTTTATTCAAGACAGATACATCATAGGATAAAATTATGCATGATAGAGCCTTTAAATTTAATAAGTTTGAGATTAAGTCTAATGTGGATGATACCACAGTAGATTTAAGATCAGGTACTCCTCGTTTTGAGTATCGGGAAAGTATTTTTATGCCATATGTGGAGTTAACTGCTTATATTATTGATAGTGGTAATACTGTACCTGCGGATGATGGAACCGATGCAGGTGTTGGATTATTAGATGGTGGCTTGGGTCAAGGAACAGAAACTATTAAATTTAAAATTGAAGATGAAATGGGAAATAAGATTGATTTTGGGGGAGATAATGATTTAAGAGTTGCTTCTGTAAGTTCTGATTATCAAGGATTTAAAAATGAAAGCTATGCAATGAAAATTGTATCTAAAGAAGCATTTGATAATACTCTACTTAAAAATAGATGTACAACTGAAAATTATAAACAAGTTAAGTTTTCTGGTAAAATTTCAGATGTTGCAAGATCCATTGTAGATGTAGTTTTGGAATCTCCTAAAGCACAAAAAATGAATAGTGATGAAACTCTAAATGAATTTCATTCATGGGGGCAAAATGTAACTCCTTTTGAGATGCTTTTAGAACTTCAACAGTTAGCTATTCCAAATACACAAACATCTAAAGGTAAAACTGCAAAGGGAAATACAGCTGGTTATCTTTTCTTTGAAACTGCGACTGGTTATCAGTTTAGATCTTTAGATGGACTTATGTTCTCTAAAAAAGTATCGGGAGGGCATATAGATATGAATGGAAACATTATACGAAGATATCTTGAAAATAATAGAGGTGATGAGGATTTACCTGCTTCATTTGATGGTAAAATATTGTGGTCTAATATGAGTAGAAGTGTAGATGCTTTACACCAATTTGAAACAGGTGGATATGCAGGTGAGGTAATTGTTTTCAATGAGATAACTAAAGAACTTCCTACAAAAATTCTTCAATCCGAAGGAAAGGGGAATGGTATTATTGCAGGAAGAAAGTTGCCAACCTTAAATAAAGACTACTTAGATAGTGATGGAAAGGCTCTTCCTACTGTTCAACATATAGTCAGGCAAGCAGTGGGTCAGAGTCATATTGGAAATGATAGTTTGGAAACACAGATTGAAAAAACAGACGTAATCAACTATAATAATGAGGACATAATCTTACAGGCACAACAGAATTATCACCAAAAAATGGAGATGTCTGCAGAAATCATTATTGATGCTGATCTGAGTCTGAATGCAGGAGACTTAATCTTTTGTGAGTTTCCTGAACTTTCTACTAAAGTAACTACTATTGGAAGTAAGACGAGGAAAAGTGGTATATATATGATAGCAGATTTATGTCATTATGGTGATAAAGCTAATTCCTTCACAGGTCTGCATTTGGTAAGAGGTTCTTTTGGAGTTAAAACATGACTATTAAACACGATTTAGAACATGAGGTCTACATAGACCCTAAAGATGGTAAAGAGCATACTAATCATGGTATGCATGAATATACTAAGGATGACTTAGAAAATGTACATGCTGATTATGATGTATATCATAAGGATGATGTAGTGGATACGAATGAAGGTAAGATTAATGACTACCATACACGACATGAGGATAGTCATCTAGAAATTTATTGTGATAATCATCCTGATGCGGATGAATGTAAAGTATATGACGATTAATTACTAATGGTAGTTGTCAATCAAAAAACGTTAAATAAAAAACTAGCGAAGGAGCTAACTGGAAAGGGCCCCCTCCAGTTAGCTAGGATTGCGGATAATGTTAGTTACAAAGAAACTTGTAAGCAGGTAAAGGATGAAGAAGGAAATAAATTTAATCTTCCTCGTTATCGAGTTCGTATAGTAGGGCATCAGACTGAAGAGGGTCCAACAATTAAGTTACCGTGGGCTTATTCTCAATCTTCCACGGGTAATCCTGCAGTATGCACAGGTAATGCTTTTTTGATGAAAAATACGTGGGTATATGTTTATCAAGATGCAGATAGTGGTGAATATTTTATAGAAAGAGTTGGTCCAAATACACTTAAGAAGCTAAGTCCTGAAGAGAGTGGATTTGACACAGGAAGTACTTACTTGCTAATTCCTGACAATATGTATCTGGACGGGAAGATTCCTGACGGTGCAGAAGTATATAATTCGCAAGTGCCATCAGAAATAGATTTAAAAGCGGTTAGTTCGGAGGATAAGGCAAAATTATATTTTCCTCCTTGGTGTGATGCTGCAAAAACTGAATCTCCAATGGTGGGAATTGATATTGGGGTTGAAAATGCAGTAAAAGTAAACGAAAAACTAGAAAAAATTACTAAACCTTTTAATGAGATAAAAAAGGCTCTTGATGATGCTAGTAAAAATATTATAGGTGATAAAGATGATCAGTTAGGTATATTTAATACAGGAAGAGAGAATCAATATACTATTTCTGCTTTTAATAATAGTGTAAAAATTTATCAAAAAAACTTAAAGTTAGCAGCAAAGGATATAGCAAAGTGGATTAGATCTCTGTTAAAGAAGTTAAAAACAAAATTTAAAAGACGATTTACTCTTATAGCAAATGGATTAAAAGGATTTATCCCTGCTTCAGGTAGATTTGTTGCTAATGATTTAAGTGCAAAAGGAGCAAAAGCAATTTCATGTTTTTGGAATGCTATAATGGATAGATTAGAAGATATGATTTGGAATTCTCTTTTTTCTTTTCTTGGTAAAGTTGTAAATACCACTACTTGTTTAATAGAAAATTTTGTTGGCGGATTTCTTGGTCAATTGTTAGGTCAAGTATCTGCACTTATTACTTCAGTATTGAGTGGTATTACTAATGCTATAAATTTAGCATCAGGTTTTGTGGGTGCAGGAATAGATTTTCTCAATGCAATTGGTGATGTTTTAGAAAATCTTTTAAGTATTTTAAAATGTGAATTTAAATATTGTATAGAAGAAGATAAAGTTGTGAGATGGGAACTTAAAAATGGGGCATTTAGTAAAGGAAAGAAATTAGATTTAGCTAATGTTTGGAACAAGGCAAAAAAAGTAGGTGAAAAATTTAGAGATTTAACTGATGTGACGGAGGATGTTGAGAACTTTGACTTTAATATTGATGTTGATGATCTTCTTGATGATGCGTTAGATCTTAATAATTGTGATACAGGGCCAGTTTTCTGTGGAGTACCTGATATAGTTATATGGGGTGGTGGTGGATCAGGAGCAACTGGGAATCCTGTGATAAACTTTGTGGGAGAACTCATAGGAGTAGATATTACACTTCCTGGTCAAGGATATGAAAACGGTGCTCCTTTAATTGAAATTGATGATAAATGTAGAAATGGGAATGGGGGAACAGGTAGAGTTTTTGTGGGCCCTATAACAGGAATTGGTGAAGTTGGAGTAACGACTGGTGGAGGTATAGGTGGTGATATAGGAGATTTAGATGATGGTACAACAGGAGGTCAATTTGGTCAGGGTACAACTGCAGGAATAGGAATTACTTATCATGTAACAGTCAATGCAGTAGCAGCTGGCAATAGATATTTCATTGATGATAAACAACAAAGGACTCTTACTTTTGACCGAGGAAATACTTATATTCTAAATCAGGAACATGTTTCTAATAATGGTCATCCTTTAAGATTTTCTGAAACAAAAGATGGCACTCATGGCGGTGGAGTAGAATATACAAGAGGAGTAACAATTGATGGAATTCCTGGATTAGGAGAATCTGCTACTGACACAGCTTATTCTCGAATAGTGGTGAATAATAATACTCCTGATAGATTATATTATTATTGTGAAGTGCATCCAAAAATGGGAGGAGTGATTAATATTACAGGAACCACTGATGAAGAACTACCAGACGGAACTACCCTTCCTTCGATTATTGATGGAACAAATGCAACAGTCGAAATTTCTGCTGTTAATAATAGTGGAGGTGTAATTGCTGTTAAAAATCTTAAAGGTGGTACAGGATATAATGAATGTATGGCAAATGTTAGCACTCATGGTGGTGCAGGGACAGGATTTACAATCAAGATTGTTAAGACCAATGGTGGTGCTATTGAGGCAATTTCTCTTAACAATAAAGGAACGAGTTATCAAGTGGGGGATATTGTCACTATTGTTGCTAGAACGATTAAAAAAACTATAACTACCACTAGTACCACTATTGGTGTTACTAAAGTTCTCATAACTAATTCTGGATCGGGATATCTTCCCTCTCCTGATGGATCAAAAGGTGGAATGAATAGAACATGGGCAACTAGATGCCAAACCATAGTTAGAAGAAAAAATCTTGACTGGGATGCTCCTTATTCTGAAGGAGACATTATTACTCTTTATGCTGGAGATTGGATAGAACTTCCTGGTAAATCACGGGTTTATATTGATGAGAATTTTGATGAAAGTAAATTATTAGGAGCTCAGGTCACTGGGGTATCGGTTTATGTTCCTCAAGACATGACTAATTTTCCTATATCATCAAAATTACAGAAAAAATTCTTAGATACCACTTTTACTACTGCTACATTAATAGATTCTTTTGCTCCTGATGGACTATTTGATTGGCCTAACCAGTATGGTGTAGAGAGGATTGATGGAACATCTCCTGATGCAACTGGAATTCTTGCCGATTATAATTTTTATGCTGGTGGTGAGTATTTGGGTCAATTTATTCAAAATAGTGTTACTGAAGATCCTCAAATTAGAATAGGTGATGTTTCATATAGACTAGGGGTTCAAAAAAGTTATGATCCACCTGATCCTTTTGATTATCAAATACCGTGGGTGAGGGCTGCAGATGTTTTACCTCAAACTAGTTGGGTTTTAACTGCTTCGCAAGGTTGGTCTACTTTCTTGAAAAATTATGGAGTTTATCCCTCGACACAAGACCCGCAATATCAAATAATTGGAACGATGAGTGCTACATGGAGAGTTGCTACCTTTGTTCCAGGACGATATACTTTTGAGATGCAAGCAGATAATGTAGGAACTATTTACTGGGATGGTGTTAAATTAGGATCAACTCAACCTTATGCTGGTCATAATCGAAATTTGAAGTTCCAGTTCTATGCAGGAGAAATTGAACCTGCTATTCATGAAATCAAAGTTGAAATCGAAAATAAAATTCATAGAGATGGAAGAACTGCTGTTGACTATACATCTATTGAACAAAATCCTGCTGCAGTTGCATGGGTATTAAAAGATCCTGGAGGAACTATTATTAAAACATCTCTTGATGAATTTGGAGTTCCAGGATTTGCAGATATACTTTATGGATATAATAGTTACTTTAGTATAAAGGCATATAATGTAAGTACAAAACTTGACACCCCTGAGGATAATGAATGGTTTGATTGTGAAACGGATTATAAGAGTGCTCGATTATTAGGATTTACTGATTGTGATATAAGACATTTTCTTGAAAATAACCCTGATATAGCATTGGATGCATGTATGTTAGCTAAATTAAATGATAAGAATTGGGGTAAGTGTGATGGAGATTTGATGGTTTCTTTAACTGCACCAGGATGTCCTCCTCCTCCTTGTCTTCCTAATAATACTTATCCTGTTATTGTATGTCTTGATGAAATTTTTGTAGAGAATACTGGATTTGGGTTTGATCCTTGTAAAGATACGGTTAAGATTGAACCTGCAAATGGTGCAAAGGCCGAAATTGATGTGTCGGTAGACGGAGGAATTAGAAGTATTAGAGTTACTGATTGTGGTTCAGGATTTACAGAACTTCCTGAAATTTCCATAAATACTAAAACTGGTTATAATGCTATTCTTAAACCTATTATGAAATTTCATAGACCTGGTGAAATTGATGTTCCTAAGGGGACAAGTGTGATTCAGGTTGTCGATTGTGTGGGTAAGGTTGTTTAATGGCTCAACCCAATACTTGGAATCATTTAGAATTTAATAACACTGAGGGTGGAGTTTTTTGCTCTTATTCCAATAAGAATGGAGCAAAAATTGCGGTTGCTCTGCGACGTATTTTTCCAAATCAATCAGTATCTAAGGCTCAGGAAATAGAATTGGTGATGACTGGACCATTAGAGGGTTCTATTCTTTGTGAAACTCCTAAAGTATTTTCTATTTCTTGTGGAGAAGTTCCAGAGGGAGCAACCGATAAACAACGTGGCATCGCAGGAGTATGGGATGCAGAAAACGGAGACATCGTAATTTCTGCTCCTAAGGGATCTGTGAGAATTATCGCAGAAAATATTGAATTAATTTCAAATGGAGATCAGAAAGAGACAGGGCATGTAAGTGTATTTGCAAATGGAATGTTTAGAACTGACAGTGATAAAATTCAGATGGATTCAGATGAGACAGTAATCAAAGCGGAGGGTGAAATGAATCTTACGGCTATGGAACATATTCAAATGGATGCTGGTCACCTAGTAGTGAATGAAGGATCTGATGCAGTTAAGGCAGCAGAAGGTGCGATTGGTGGGGGTAGTAAGACTCCTTTCCAATGGGTAGAATCTGTAGAAAAATTATTAAAAAGTATTAGAGACATTACAGGAGGATAAATGGAAATTCAAGATATTCATGTTGGTAATCAATTACATGCCTCATCAGCGTTGGGGCAACTTTCTCCTACTGTTACACCAGCAGTTAGAGATCCTACATGTTTAGGAATAGGCCCTGCTAGTATTCCTGGATCTATTTTTGCAAATGGATGTGTATTAATTGGTAGTCCATTAGCTTATCCTGCAATTGCAGAAGCAAACTTAATGGTTTCAAGGTCTAATCCCGCTACAAATCCTCTCGCAGCTAAGGTTCCATCTATATTTAAAATAACTAGTAAATTTGCAGCAGCTCCCACTCCATTGGATGTGATGATCGGGGATCCTGGTGTAGGGATGGTAGGAATGACCCTGAATACTGCAATGATTAATATCGTTGATTCTGTGAAAATAAGCATTTTCACTCCGCTTAGAGCTTCTGCTGGTGTTAAAAAACATGCAGGAGCAACTTCAAGAACTGGTGCTGAAGTTGATACAGGTGCAGAAACTCATACGGGAGTTAATATTAACAATGCCAAAACTGTTGATAATACTACGAGAACAGTAGCCACAGTAACTGCATGTCCTATTTTTAAAGGAAAATTCTTTACAGGAAAAGCAAAATTAGATAAAGGATTTGATATTGAACATCCTACACGTAAAGGAAAGAGAGTAAGACATATTTGTGTAGAGGGCCCAGAATCTGCCATCTATATAAGAGGTAAATTAAAGGGAACGCACATCATTGATATACCAGAGTATTGGCAAGGACTGGTAGACTATGATACAATTACAGTAAATCTTACACCTTGCGGAAAACCTGATCTGTCTTTATATGTAAAAGAAATTAGGGATGATAAAATTATTCTTTCTTCAGATCATTTGACACAAGTGGAATGTTTTTATCATGTATGGGGAAATAGAATTGGCCCCGAATTGCATGTTGAGTATGATGGAGAATCTCCAGCAGATTATCCAGGCGACCAATCAGGTCATTCAATTGCTGGTTATACTTATGATAAGGAGGAGGCATAATGTCATTAACAACTGAAATGCAGCAAAAGATTTTTGAAAGTCTTGATGATGCATATGGGCAAGTTAAATTCTTTCAAGATGATGTTGTCCTGTTAGATAATGATAAATCAGATTGGGATAATGCTATTTTTAAAGTAGATAGTGAATTATATGGAGAAATTCAGATTGTTAATAGAGCAATCGATGATGTTAAGGATGCGTATAATGTTAGATTTACAGGGGTAAACTCTTGTAGATCTGATTTATTTTGGATGGCTACTAATTTAAATGATGCTCCCACTCCCAGTCTATACACATTCACTGCTGTAGCATTAAATGAAAATGGTTATACAGATATAGTTGAGCAACTAAGTGGAAATTTAGTAGGAGTTGGAAGTACTTTTTTCTATTATCTCGATCCTTCTAATGCTGTGGGACTAGTAACTACTTCACCTACGAATGCGGTCACTGGTGCGGAACAAGGTACTACTAACTCATTTACTCATGATGCAGACACATTTAGATTTGGATTTGCCCCTAAGAATTATTATGGATTGAAATATTATCTCGATCCATACCAAAAAGATATTGGAGATACATTTGTAACAAGTTTTATTGGAACTGTCAATTCAGGATCCAATCAATTAACAGTAATGAGTCCTGTAGGATCAACGGGTCAAGATCCAGGCATGTCTCCCATATACAAAACTGGTCAAATTGTAACTTGTGATAAAGATGGAGTTTTAACCACACCCACTAAAATTATTGGTATTAATACAGGGACGGCTGATCTTGCTCAGATTCCTACAACTGGTGCAGCTGGTGTTGTAACTACTAATTCTTCTACTGTTAATATTCTTGCCATAGATCCTAGTGCAGGTGCTGGTGTTTCTGCTTTTGATTCGATATCATTTAGTGTTCTTGATAATCCTAGTACAGGGCCTGTTGGGAGTATTAATGATGTAACTTCTAATGGAGAAGTGTATAAACCAAATCAGAAATACCATGCTGTTCCTTGTACTTCCAACTTAGGTGGAGAAGGTGCGACATTTGCCGTGTTTACTAATGCTAGTGGGGGAATTGCTACGACAGGAATATCCACTATTACTGGTGGTGTTGCCCCTGATATTATTGGTGCTGGTGGATTGGGTTACTCAGTTGGGGAAAGGATTACAATTGCTGGAACTTCCATTGGAATGGGGGCAGGTACTACTGCTAATGATGTAACTTTCACACTTAGAAATATACAGGATGGAAGATTTAGATATGCATTCCTTCTGCATGAGGATCCTATTTATTGGCCTAAACCCAGTGATCCTCAAACTGTTGGAATAATGCAAACTTCTAATCTTGGAATTGGAGGTAGAATTTCATTAGATAATTCAGGAGATCCTAAAGGATCTCAAAGTTGGGATCCTGCATTAGAAGGATATGAAATTCCAATGGATCCTACTAATTATAGAATTTTAACTAAGGTGGTTGCTCCTAGTGTTGGTGCAGATAAATCTTATTGGAAAGTAGGATTCCAAACTGCTCCTATTTTTCAGTCTAATCGTGTTTCTGCAGGTGATCCTACAGGTAGCATAGCTTCTAATGCATTAGGTGCTTTACTTGAAACATTATCTGCATGTGATTCAACTGTGGATAATCCCATTAATAATGCTATCGGAATATTAACCACAAAAGAGGCTTCTTTTACTGATCAGGATGGTAGAAATAAAACAATGGTGGATGCAACAAATGCATTACGTGAGGAAAGAAATGATTTGTGTATGAGAATATGGGGTAATAGAACAGCTCTAGGAGACTTAAATAATAAGATAACAAGACTTGAAAGTTTAAGAGGATATATAGAAGATCAAACCATTAAGGATATTATAGAATGAGTGATTCTTTAACATTACATGGTAGAACCCAAAAGAAACTAATCAATCTTCCAGAAGAATGGGAGAAGTTAGTTGATCTATCTACCGTCACAGTCCACCTTACTGAGGTAGGGGCAAAGCAAAATCTGATTGTAAAAAGAGTGCAAGGCCGTGAGGTTCATTTGCAGACTCAGGGATTACCTGTGGACTGTTATTATATGGTTGTGGGTGACCTACTTGACATCAAGGACTAGTCGTGGTATACTAGATAGATCTATATAAGGTTTCCAATGGAAGATGAGTACCTTACCCGTTGTGTGGTGGATACCCTTTTACGAAAAGTACACTTATATTCTGATGAAGGAGAGACTAGAACAGTAGAGTGTGAAACGGTAGAAGAGTTTATGAATGTTTTGCATTTTGTGAGGGATAATTGTCCTGAAGACATGCTGACATATACCAATCCTTTGGATGATAAATAAATCATAATAGAACTTATCGTGCAAATAAGATGCCTCTCAGTCGTCTAGATAATTTCCTCAAGAATGTTCGTGGTAATATTCTGTATGTAAATCCGAATGATTTGGATGCGACAGATAGTATTGAGAATCAAGGAAATTCATTAACCCGTCCATTTAAAACCATTCAGAGAGCTCTTGTTGAAGCATCTAGGTTTTCATATCAGAAAGGTTTAGATAATGATAGATTTGGTAAAACTACCATTCTTCTTTATCCTGGTGAACATATTGTAGATAATAGGCCTGGATGGATTCCTGATGGGGCAGATAATTATAAATTAAGAAATGGTACTACGTCAGATAATTTCCCTGCATGGTCTCTTACAACTAATTTTGATTTAAGCACAGACGATAATGCTCTGTATAAGATGAATAGTGTCTACGGGGGTATTATCCTTCCTCGTGGTACATCGATTGTTGGTTTAGATTTAAGAAAGACAAAGATAAGACCGAGATATGTTCCTAATCCAGAGAATGATAATATTGAGAAGTCTGCTATCTTCAGACTAACAGGTTCGTGTTATATTTGGCAGTTTACTATCTTTGATGGTAATCCAAATGGTTCTGTATATAAAGACTATACTGATAATAGATTTGTTCCTAACTTCTCTCACCATAAGTTAACAGTATTTGAATATGCTGATGGTGTGAACGATGTTAAGATCGATGATGCATTCATATCTGATTATGATGCAGCAAGAACTGATCTTGATATGTACTATGAGAAGGTTGGTCTTGCATATGGCCCTTCTTCTGGTAGAGAGATTGAACCAGATTATCCTTCATCAGGTCTTGATATTCAACCCAAGGTTGATGAGTATAGAATTGTTGGTCCTCTAGGTGGCACAGTTGGTATCTCTAGTATTAAGGCTGGAGATGGATCTACCACATCTACTACTATTACTGTTGAATTATCTAATGCTCTTTCTGGATTAGATGTAGATACTGCATTCCAGTTAGAAGGAATTACTGCAGATGGTTATAGTGGAGAGTATGTTGTTAGTGATGTTGTCACTACAGATTCATCAGGAACAACAGAGTTTAAGTATAAAGTATTAAATGCTCCTGTAAATCCATTACCTACTGTAACTGGATCAACTGTTAATCTTCAAGTTGATACCGTTACTTCATCATCACCATACGTCTTTAACATATCACTGAGATCTGTTTATGGTATGTGTGGTCTCTTTGCAGATGGAGATAAGGCTACAGGATTTAAGTCAATGGTTGTGGCACAGTACACAGGTATTGGTCTACAGAAGGATAATAATGCCTTTGTGAAGTATGATAAGGATAGTGGAGAATATAAAGATAGTACGTTTGCAGGAAATGATAATATAAATTCTGATTCTTTAGCAGTTTATAAACCTGCTTATAGAAACTATCATATTAAGGCAAGTAATGATGCTGTTATTCAGATAGTATCTGTATTTGCGATTGGTTATTCACAGCACTTATTAGCTGAGTCTGGTGGTGACTTATCTGTTACCAACTCTAACTCTAACTTTGGTGCAAAATCATTAGTTTCTGAAGGATTTAAGAAAGATTCTTTTGGAAGAGATGATGTTGGATACATTACTCATGTCATTCCACCAAAAGAAATTGAAGCATCAACAATAGCAATCGAATATGATGCAGTTGATGTTAATACAACTGGATCTGCTGTTGGTGTTGGATCAACCAGTCGTTTATATCTTTATAATCAGACTAATGAAGATGTTAAACCAAGTAGTGTTGTAGAGGGATACAGAATTGGTGCAAAGGAGAATGATAAGATAAATGTATTGATTTCTGATTCTTCAGGAACAACTAATCAGTATGCAGCACGTATTGTGATGCCTGATACTGAACTTGATGATACTCAGGTTTCTTTCCAGAAGAAATTCCAAGTTGGAAGATCAGCCGCTGGTATTAATAGTGTAGATGGTGAAGCAACCACAGACGCTACCTTTACATTAACAGCAGATCATAACTTCTTACAGGGTGAAAGTATTCGTGTTGTTGCAGAGAATGGCCATCTTCCTGATAGATTAGATAATAATTCTTTATACTATGCAATTACCACAGGAGTAAATGCAAATCAAATTAAGATTGCTCAGACATTAAATGATGCAAATAGTAGCACTCCTGTAGGAATAGCATTTAATGAGAAGGGTGGTATTCTTCATGTTGAAAGTAGAGTATCTGATAAGATTGCAGGAGATATTGGACATCCAATACAATATGATAGTGATCAAAGTCAATGGTATGTAACAGTTGGAACTGCTGCAACTGATAATGACATCTATTCTACAATTGTTGGACTTGGATCAACCACTTTAGGAGCAGCAACCCCAAGAACATTTATTGAAAGAACTCCTGATACAAGAAATATTATTGATACTGTTTATAGAGCTCGTTATGTAATTCCTGCAGGTAGTGGAATTACATCAGCACGTCCTCCTGTAGATGGTTATATCTTAGAAGAATCAAGTGATGTAACAGGTGCAACTGATACAGAAGTTCAGACTTACTTTAGTCCTACTACAGTCAGTTTATCTAATAAAGATGAGCAAAGAAACTTTAGTTTCCTTGCAAATGCTTATTGGGAATCTAATACTGGACATTACGTATCAGAACTTCCTCATGGTTTGAAGACGGGATCTCAAGTTGAAGTTAAAAACATTGTTAGTTCTAACAACCCAGTAGGAACTGCTAATTCAGGATTCAACGGTACATTTAACGTTACTGGAATTACTAGTGCAAGAGAGTTTACTGTAACTATTACAAGTAGCACTGGGCCTGGAACAATGACTAATAACATTGATTCTAGAACTACTAGTCTTCCTACCTTTACCCAGAAGAAATATCCTGGAACTTTCCAAGTCTATAGATCACAGCAAATTCAGGAATATATTTCTGGAAGTCAGGATGGAATTTATCATTTACTCTTAGTTAATTCATCTAACAAACCAACTGCGAGTCCTTTCTCTACTGAAAGATACTCTCAACCAATTCAGAACCTCTATCCTCAACTTAATAGGGATAATCCTGTATCAGATCCTCAAGAGGCTTCATCCTATGCGGTTCCTACTCCTGTTGGTCAGGTTGTAGTTGATGAACTTCAGCATAGTGTTACCAAAGAGACTATTGATGAAGGAATATTTGATTGGAGTATTGGTATGGGAATTACCGATATTACTTCAAATACTGCTGGTACTGCTCATACTATCTTTACCACTATTAGTCATGGATTGAATAGAATGACTACAGTTGGTATCGCAAGTAGTGGTGCAAACTATGGTCATGGAACTGCTGGTTACCTTTATAATGCAGAGTTTGTTTCCTCTGGAGGTATCTCCACTCAAGGTAACTTTGCAACAGGTAGAATCCAAGTTAACTCTTCTGGTAACATAGTTGCTGCGAAGGTGATGGATGGAGGTAGTGCTTATAGTATAGGTGATAGTTTACATGTGGTTGGTGTTGCTACGACAGGTGCAACTCATACGGTTGGTATTGTCACAGTTACTTCAATATATGATAATGTTGGTGATACGATTGAACTGAAGGGAATTGTACCTGATAGTAATAATCCATATAATAGTCTTTATAGAATCACGGGTATTGCGGAAGGGGCAACTGGAGCAATACAGGTGGCATCAGCCTCTACGATTGGAGTAACTAATACGACGGGACTTGGAGTAACGAATACTGAGGCTGCTAGTGCCTATGTTACGGGTCAAGCATTAAATGTAACTGCATTTAACTTCAATAAGGACACAGGAGTCGGTGTTGTTACCACTGCACAGCGACATGGTTTAAGTGTAGATAATAAAGTGGAGTTGGGTGGATCTCAGAGATCACTCTATCGTGGTGATTTCATTGTTAAGAAGGTCAACAGTCAGACTTCATTCAATGTGAGCGTAGGAGTTGGAACAACAGCCCCTGATGCTGATGGTACGATGTATGCATACAAATTTGGATATGCATCTGCTGGTGGTAATGTTTCGGTTGATAATGAGAACCTTGCAGGTAGACAAATTGCCGAATATGCAGGTATTACAACTACCCTTTCTTCTGCGATTGCTACTAAATCTACAGAAAGTATTTCCATAACAGGTATTACTAATCTTGATATTAACATTGGAGATTATCTGGAGATTGGTTCTGAGATTGTAAGGGTCAAGACAACTGTTACTGGAAACCCAATCACGGTATTCAGAGGAGGTCAGGGAACAGAACCTTCTACTCATGTAGTTGATACTGTAGTACGAAGAATTAAATCCCGTCCAGTTGAATTTAGACGAAACTCTATCATTCGTGCAT
>LUMU01000083.1_pt1 | contig 31437 bp, 42 predicted proteins | sample 729751 | NCBI WGS metagenome assembly LUMU01 (sample SAMN03860300, study PRJNA289734) | marine metagenome | biome: seawater column; feature: ocean; material: water; isolation source: Red Sea water column Station 192 - depth 100m | place: Saudi Arabia: Red Sea | collected 2011-10-15 | depth 100 m
GGGTCATACTGATCTTTAAATGATGGATATAGGAGTAACAACACCAGTAAATCAAATTGCTTGGCGGCAAGTGGCAGAGCAAAAATATCAAAGACTTATGGACGATCTGCAAGTTGAAGAACGCAGACAAAGAGTAGAGCAATTAAATGCTACGTTGTATATTGCAAAGAATGGCAAAGTCCAAATGGAACGAGCCAGACAAGAAAGCTCTATTAATTATTTGGTATAATTATGGCTAAACAAGCACAGCAAAAAACTGTAGATAAAAAAAAATTAAAGAGTGGATTCGACAACAACAGTTGAAATCCCATAACCAAGAGTAAATTATGTGGCAGATTAGCGCAGGATTAGGGTTAGGCTTATTACTTTTAGCAGGTTCATTTAAGATGTATTACGATAAGACTCAAGCTGAAATAGAGTCATTTCATTTACAACTTGAACGGTCAATTCAAAACCAAAAGATGCTTGAAGGAACAATTGAACAACAAAACGAGAACCTAAAAGAAACCATTCAAAACCATGAGCTCATGATCTCTCAAGTAGAGAGATTGCAGAAAGAAAATATGGTAGCTCAGAATGAGGTCACAGATATCAGAAAAAAGTTCTCACGGCATTCCATGGATGTATTGTCCATTCCATCAGGAAGCCAAAGCTAATAGAGAATATTATCAATCGTGGTACGAAGTCAGTACTCAATGATCTTAAAGTTATTACCGATGAAGCGCAGTTCGATGAAGATATTATTGTTTCTAACTCTACTTCTAGTTAGCGGCTGCTCTATACTAGGTTCAAGTCGGGACATTCCTGAAGTAAAACCTGTAGAAGTGGTAACGGTAGTAAAGAAAGCGCCTACCTATCATCCCCCATTGCCTAATCAAATAGATCCTGTTCCAGTAGAATGGACCGTGTTAAACCCAGAACTTATGCAAGAATATCTTGATGACTTAAACGAAGGGAACGCGCCAACCAATGCGTGGTATGCGTTAACGACAAAGGGATACGAAAATCTTTCTACCAATATGGCTGAAGTAAAAAGGTATTTGCGTCAAGTGTTGAGTATCTTAAAATATTACCGCGAATTAGATAACCAGGAGACTGAGGCTAATGAGTGACAAATTAAGAGAAATGCTTAGAAGGCATGAGGGTGTTAAAAACTTTGTGTATCTATGCAGTGAGGGATACGAAACGATAGGCGTAGGCCGCAATATCGCAGATTCCGGTTTGGGCCTTTCTGATGATGAGGTCGATTATCTGCTAGATAACGATATCAAGCGTGTCAAAGAAGAACTCTCTGATGAATACTATTGGTTTGGCGGGCTTAATGAGGCAAGACAGCACGCCATGATAGACATGTCGTTTAATCTTGGTCAGACCAGGTTGCGAGGATTTAAGAAAGCTTTAGACGCTATGGCTACCGAAGATTATGAGCGTGCAGCTGATGAGTTTATGGATAGTAGGTGGGCAGAACAAGTAAAAAGTCGAGCTCCTGAAGTTACTGAAATGATAAGAACAGGAGAATATCAGTAATGGCTCTTCAAAAGTTTTTGTTTAATCCTGGCATCAATAAAGAAGGAACCGATTACACCGCAGAGGGTGGTTGGTTTGACGGTAACCTAGTCAGGTTTCGCAAAGGCTTTGCTGAAAAGATAGGTGGTTGGACAAAGGTCATTCAGACTTCTTACAACGGCACAGGAAGAAAGCTATTAGGCTGGGTTGATCTGGCTGGTACAAAGCTTCTTGGTCTTGGCACGCGAACCAAGCTTTATATACAGGAAGGCACAAACTTCAATGACATTACACCGATTCGCAGTACCACTAGTGCGGGAGATGTAACATTTGCAGCGACTAATGGATCAAGCACATTAACTGTCACTGATACTGCTCATGGTGCTGCACAAGGAGATTTCGTTACTTTCAGTGGAGCAGCATCATTAGGCGGTAATGTCGTAGCAGCAGTCATAAACCAAGAGTACGAGATAGCGACTGTACCTTCTACCAGCACTTACACTATTACAGCTAAAGATACGAGTGGCGCAACAGTGACTGCAAATGCTAGTGATAGCGGCAATGGTGGAGGGTCTACTGTTGGTGCTTACCAAATCAGTGTTGGCCTTGATGTATTTGTAGACGGCACAGGGTGGGGTGCTGGAACCTGGGGTGGTGGAACCTGGGGATCTACCAGTTCGCTTAGTAATCTGAATCAGTTAAGACTGTGGTCTTTCGATAGTTTTGGCGAAGACTTGATTGCTAACGTCCGTGCGGGTGGTGTTTATTACTGGGACACTAGCGCAAAAACTCTTGGCACAGACAGAGCTGTTGCATTAAGTTCATTGACAGGCGCTAATCTTACTCCAACAAAAGGATTGCAAGTGTTGGTATCTGATGTAGATCGACACGTTATTGTCTTGGGTTCTGACCCAATCAGTGGCGGCTCTCGATCTGGCTCGATTGATCCACTGTTAATTGCTTTTTCTGATCAGGAAAACCCAGCAGAGTGGGAGCCTAGATCAGATAACACAGCTGGTTCTTTGCGTTGTTCCGCAGGATCAGAAATCATTGGAGGACTTAGAGCTAGACAAGAAACATTGGTTTGGACTGATGTTGCGCTCTACAGTTTGCAGTTTGTTGGAACGCCGCTTACGTTTGGTTTAAATCTAATTAATGAAGGCGTTAGTTTGATTGGTCCTAATGCTGCGATCAACACGCCATCTGGTGTGTTCTGGATGGACAAGAAAGGATTCTATACCTATACAGGAGCAGTATCTCCGGTCCCATGCAGTGTTCACTCGTATGTGTTTGATGACCTGGAAGAAGGTCAGGCATATCAGTTCTTTGCTTTCTTGAACAAACAGTTCAATGAAGTCGGTTGGTTTTATTGTTCTTCTGGAGCAACCTCAATTGATCGATATGTCACTTATAACTACGTTGAACAATCATGGGCTATTGGGCAGTTAGAAAGAACAGCCTGGTTAGATGAAGGTATTGTTGCCTTCCCAAGAGCCGCTGGCAAATCAAGTTCTACTCCTTATCTTTATCAACATGAGACAGGTAATGATGATGATGGATCTCCAATGGACAACGTGTTCATTGAGTCTGCTGACTTTGATATAGGCGATGGAGAAGAGTTTCAGTTTATTAAGCGCATGATTCCTGATGTTAAATTCACAGGTAGCGGAGGCGATGATCAACAAATTAATGTTGTCTTAAAAGAACGAAACTATCCTGGTGATTCTTTATCAACAGATCAAACCACAAGCTTTACTGCATCTACCACCAAAATAGACATGAGAGCTAGAGCTCGACAAGCTGTGGTTAGATTTGAATCAGATGATGATGCTGCCGTTGGTGTAAGAGAAGGAGTTGGATTTAGAATAGGCGGTACTCGGCTTGATATTAGGCCAAATGGTAGAAGATGAGCAAGCTTTTACAGGGCAGATTACCATTTGAAACAGATCAGGTTGTTGCTGCTGGCACATACAATAAGACAGTAAGGCTGCTTGAATTAAGCCTTGATGCGTTTGATCCAGACAAAACGCCTCAGTTTACTGCATCAGAATTAGATGAACTTAAATTCCAAGCTGGTGATATCATATGGAATAGTTCAATTGGCAACCTACAGGTTTGGAGTGGGACTGCATGGATTTATATTACTGACCCAGAGACATCTGGGTTAAGTGGGACTGGGCAGGTAGGTACGGTTCAGGTAATTACAAATGGTTCAATAGTGGTGAGTTTATGACGAAGTTATGTGCAAGAGGCAAAGCGGCAGCTAAACGTAAATTTGATGTATATCCAAGTGCTTATGCAAATGCTTACGCAAGTAAGATTTGTGCAGGAAAGATCAAAGATCCTTCTGGTGTAAAGCGTAAAGACTTTAAAGGCAAAAAACCAACATCTCCTGCTTCTGCAAGAGGGAGAAGAAGAAACTTTAATGGAGGCGGGTTTGTCGCTAAACGGGCCAGGATGATAGGTCTGAAATGAGTTTACAGGAATGGTTTGGTAAAGGATCAAAAGGCGATTGGGTTGATATAGGAGCGCCCAAGAAAGATGGGAAGTTTCAAGCGTGTGGCAGATCTTCAACCAAAGGGTCTAAAAGGAAATACCCTAAGTGTGTGCCTCGATCAAAAGCAAAGAACATGACTGCTGGAGAAAGAAAAAGCGCAGTTCAACGCAAGCGCGCAAAGCCACAAGGAGTAGGTGGCAAGCCTACCAATGTAAAAACATTTACCTCTCCTGCTTCTGCTAAAGGTCGCCGTATTGTTAGGAAAGCATGTGGTGGCGAAGTTCGCCGCAATCACCGAGGGTGCGGCGCTGTAATGTCAGGTCGTAGAAAGAAGACAAGGTATAGCTAATGTTTAGACGCCATGTAGAAGAGTTTAGAACTGGTGGTCAGGTCAAGCGCAGACAGGCTGCAAAAAGAGCGAAAGAACGCAAGGCAGATGATATGCCAAAGCGCAACAAAAAGAACTTTCGGCCTACCAAGCAAGGCGCTGGCATGACAGAAGCTGGAGTCGCAGCATACCGAAGAAAAAACCCTGGCAGCAAGCTACAGACAGCTGTGACTGGTAAAGTTAAGAAAGGCAGCAAGGATGCTAAGAGAAGAAAGTCTTTTTGCGCAAGGTCAGAAGGCCAGATGAAACAGTTTCCTAAAGCTGCTAAAAATCCTAATTCTAGATTACGACAGGCTCGAAGACGTTGGAAGTGTTAAGTTATTTCAATATACTAAAGGTTGGTTTGTAAATGGCGAATCAAATGAAACAGCCTCCTATGCAAAAACAAGCAGAGCGTTTGGCTGCGCAAGGCCGTTATGGCGATACGATGCTTGTTCATATGAATCCAGCAGAGGTTGAAGGCATTGCATCATTAATGCCTGGTGGACAACTTACCACTAACCCCCAGACCGGACAACCAGAGGCTTTTCTTGGCACTTTGTTAACGATTGGTTCGGCAATTGCAGGAGGGATAGGGGCAAGAAAACAAAGGAAAGCTGCTCAAAAACAAACCGATGCGATCATGGCGCAACAACAGCCTATGCAGGAGTATAGCGCAGATACTCTTAGAGCATTAAAAGGTTTATCCGCATTCAAGCCAGCGCCAGTACTGGCTGACATGGACCCAAGTCAGGTTAGCTTCTTGCCTAAAGGAGCTTCACAAGGTTTTAACCTTGATTATCAAAATGTTCCAGGGACCATGTATGCAAACTATCAACCTGATAATCCATTCGCAATGGGCGCTTTGCCAAGACAAGTAGTGCAACAGCCTGTGATGCAAGAACCGCCAGTTGATGAAGGTGCAGGGAGAGTTGATACAGGATCAGAAGATGTTGGAGGAATGGCTCCTGACTTTGATAGCTTAGAATTAATTAACGCATCAAGAAGACAACAGGGTCTTCCTGAGTTTGAAAGTGTTGAAGATTTTTATGATTTTATTTCAGATATAAGTGAAGGCGGTCCCGGTGGGCCATATGGGGGCGGCATGCCTTTTATGATGGCCAACGAAGGCGGTCTTGCATCTTTGCCAGTTCATATGGCGCAGGGTGGAGAGGGCTTTGCAAATCTTGGAGCTCACATTGCATCATCTATGCCTGCTTTTAGTAGCGCACGCCAGCTTGGCCTTCAAATGCAAGGCAAGATGAAAGGTGATTTAGGGCAACTGGATACCACTGGTGGCCCTGGCTATAACACAGTAGGCACAGAAGAATACGAATCTAGACAAAGACCTGTTAAAAAGTTTTTAGCAAGGATGAGAGCTAGACAACAAGCCCGACAAGCTGCAAGAGCAGCAAGAAGAGCAGAAAAACCTAGTGAAGTACAGCAAGAAAGCCGCCCACGCATAACAGGTTTAGCGGATAGAATCCAATCGTTTAAAAATCGTCAAGCCAATAAAGCAGAAGCTAGAGATGCTGCAAATGCTTACGCTAGATCTATGGGAGTTCCAGAGGCACAACGTGGAGGATTCCCTGGAAGAATTCGCGCTTTTGATGAAAGAATGAATCAAAGAATCCGAAACAGATTCCCTATAATAGGTCAAGGAATTGATTTTCTTGAAGGGCGAGGTGGAGGCCAAGGTGGAAATGAAAGTCGGGGAGATTTAGGTCGTATTTTAGGAGGCATATTATCTCTAAGAGGATATGCTGACGGCGATATGGTTGAAGACTTTCCCAGAGTCAACGGCCCTATCTCTGGGCCAGGAACAGAAACATCTGATGACATACCAGCCATGTTGAGTGATGGTGAGTTTGTTGTTAACGCTAAAGCCGTTAGAGGCATTGGTCGATTGAATGGCGCTAACAAAAGCAAGGAAGAACAAAGACGGGAGGGTGCGCGCATGATGTATGCATTACAACGCGCTGGCGAACAGGCAATGAGGAGGTCTTAAAGTGACTACTACCCAAATGGTTCCGCAAAGTACCCCGTATCTTGCCCCAGGGTATTCAAGATCGTTTCAAGATCCAGCTGTTGAACTGGCAAGTCGCCGCATGCTGGAGTCTTACTTCGGCCCTGAAGGTTTAATTACTCAACAAATACCTGTTCCCATACAGCAAGTCGCGGGTCTTTCTCCTCAAGAGATTCAAGCAAGAAACTTAGCGCAAGGTCTTGGTGGCTTTGGAAGCCAATTAGCTGAAGCGCAAGATTTATTTCGTAAAGGTTCTACAGCATTTGACCCATCGACAGCAGGATTGTTTGGCGATCCAAGAGCCAGAGCTTTGTATGAACAAAGTCTAGGTGCGTATGACCCCTCAACTGGTCAGCAGTATCTTGATCAAGAAGGCAGACAAATGATGCGTGGCGCTGCTGATGACATAAGAGGCGCACAAGCTGGCATACCAGGTGAGGTTAGAGGCGCACAGGCTGGTGCTGGAGAAGCAACTCAAAGAGCCAGGGCTGAAACTGCTGCGGCAGGAAGAGACTTAAGAAGTGCAGGAGAGATGGGAAGAGGCACTGCTCTTCAAGGTATTGCAGGGTTAGCAGGAACTGGTGCGGAGTATGACCCATCATCTGCAAGCAGATACATGGACCCCTTCAACCGAGATGTTATCGAAGCGCAACAAGCTGAGATCGCAAGACTAGGCGAACAACAAAAGCGTGACGCAAGATCTCAACAAGTAGCGGCGGGTGCATTTGGTGGTTCAAGAGGCGCTATTCAGGAAGCCGAAATAGGCCGTAACGTATTACAACAACAAGCAAAAACTGGTGCTGAGTTAAGATCTCAAGGGTTTCAACAGGCACAACAGCAAGCACAACAAGCATTTGAGCAAGCACAAGGAAGAAGACAACAAGCTGCTCAATTAACAGGACAATTGGGACAAGCTGGCGCGCAGACTGGTATATCTGCTGCGGGTCAAGCTGGACAGTTAGGACTGAGCGCAGAGCAATTAGCTCAACGAGGCGCGCTCGAGGGAGGACAACTTGGGTTATCTGGCATGCAAGGGATTGGTTCTCTTGCTGCTCAAAGAGCAAACATAGGCCAAGGCATGGGATCACAGATGCTTCAAGCGCAACAGCTTGGGTCTAATGTATTCGGTGATCAGATGGGCCGTATGCAAGGCGCAGCACAAGGCATGGGCGCTCTTACGGGACAACAGTTTGGTCAAGCTCTTGATGCATTTGGCCAAAGCGGTGCTGCTGCTAGAGCAGGCGCTTCTGGCATAGCTGGACTTGGCCAGCAGGGATACAACATGCTGACTGGTCAGATCAATACGCTTAGTGGGTTGGGCGCAACAGGAAGAGGTATTCAGGACAGAGGATTTGCAAACCAATATAAAGCAGCAACTCAAATGGCTGATGAGCCTTACATGAGATTGCAAAGAGGAATGCAGTTGCTTGGACAAGGCGCTCAATTTATGCCTCAGTTCGGAACGATAGGTCACTTCCAACAACCAGGAGGTTTTGCTGGAGCAATGGCTGGGGCATCTCAGGCTGCAAATTTGATTAATACTTTTAGAGGGGGTTAATTAAGTGTACGAAGACATTATGCGTAGACCTATGTTTCAAACCCCACAACAGCGTGCAGGGTCTGGAATCATGGCTGGTGTTGCTCCAGTTCAAGGGTATGAGAATGGCGGCTCAGTCCCAGAGTACACCCCTAAATTCTTGCGAGAAGAGGAAGAAGAAGGAATAACCGATAACGCATTGTTTAAAGCTTTTGTTGTAGATAAAGATGATCCGTTTGATGTTGCTTTATCAACAGCTGCGGCAGGAATGGCTGCAACAGGTATAGGAAGTCCAATAGCTGCGTTAACAAAATTAGTTGGAACTGCAAGAAAGTTAGGAAAGAATCGCAAAGTTATAGGCGATATTGTTGAAAAAGCTCAAGACAAAGTTATGCAAATGGAAAGCATGGGCGTTTTTGATAAAGCCAAAAATTTTGGTGGGCAAGCTCTATCAAAAGCTGGTGATTACTTTGCTTTAAAAGAAGGTGTAGAAATAGCAAAAGATCCGGCTGGTTATGCAGAAGGTATGTATGATCTTGGCGAAGAAGTGGTTGGCCTAGGCGGCGATATTTATGACATTGGTTCTGATCCTGAAACTAGGTCTGCTTTGTTTGAAGGCGCTAAAGAAGGGATCATGAGCATACCTACTGAGCTTCGATCTGCGCTTGGTATGGCTGACGGAGGCGTTGCTGCTTTGCCTGTTAATATGAAAGATGGCGGCAGAGTAGGTTTTCTTGAATCGATTGTAGAAAACATTAGAGAAGTTCAAGTTGATACTTCGGGTAAAGTTATTGATCGTGATAGGCCAACTTCAGCTAGGAGAGAGGAATCAACAACCACAAGCGCTGATACAAAACCACCGCCAAAATCTCCGAAACCTAAAACTAAGGACACAAAACCTGTAACGAAAAACACAGATGATGTTGCGGAAGAGGCTGTTGAAGACGCAAAAGTTCTAGAGAAAGGCAAGAAAAAACCTAAAACAATAACTGGCAAGATTTTAACTATTCCTAAACTTGCACTTTATCTTGGAATTCCAGCGGCAACTGTTGCAGTTGCCATTGCAGCTAACCCAGAAATTGTTGGGGATTTAGTCGCTCAAGGGTTTGAACTTGATGACGATGTACAAGATGCAGTAGATCAGTTGGGAGATACAGCTTCTGAACAAGAAGCGACTGCACAAGGCGCTGGTTTTACTTTAAATCAAATGCCTAATTTACCAGCGGTTGTTACTCCCGGTGCTTCCTCGCAACAACAGGCTGACGAAACAGCAGAGGAATCTAGTGAGGAAGAGGAAGTTGTAACGACACCAGCGGCTCCTTTTCAAAAACAAGAAGTTGAAGAAGAAAGAAAGAAAGTATTACCAGGTTTCAGGCCATTTGGTGGCAAGATAGCAAGAGCTTTGCTTGGAGATGATGAAGCCTTTGGCGGTGATCGAGGCGCTATAGACTTTATTAGAACACAAGAACCTAACGCTCAAGGAGGCCGTGGGTTTCTTGATAATGTTATGAATACATTATCAGATCCAAGAATGAGATATCAGTTATCTCAAGCCGCTAAAGCAACAGAGGGTTTTGTTCCAAGAAACTTTGCAACTGACATGGAAGAAGCTGGTCAAGCGTATGATGATGCGCTTGCACAACGCGAGTACATAAAAGCTCAGACAGCAGACAAGTCAACTACTGATCTTGAAAAACTGACAGACTTCTTCATGAGTACCATAGACACTTCTGGTGCAGATGAACAAGAGATATTGTCGTTAAGGTATAGAATTGCAAACAGTCTTAATAATATGTCAGTCGATCAAACAAAACAGGCGTTGGCAGCAGAACTAGTGAAGGCGTTCGGCGAAGATGAATATGGAATTCAAGCGGTTGAAAAGATAATGAGCCAATTAACAACTGGTGAAGACCTAGCAGACATTGTTGGTGAGTTTAATTTAGCTAGGCAATCATAGTAATAGGTTTTTGTTTTGCCTGTAACTTACAAAAGACTGTCTGATGGGCGTGTTGCTACTTTTTATGGTGATGATCCAGATAGTGTAGCAAGACAGTTAAAAGAAAAAGAACTAGAGATACAGCACAACAATCGCATTGATGCTCAAAGAAAGTTTTTAACTAGTCCTGAATACCAGCCTGGAGAAGAAGCCCCTGTCGGAGAAGAGATAGGGACTTTTGGAAGAATGGGCCGTGGCGCTTTGCGCGGATTAGTAAGTATACCCACAGAATTATCAGCAAGCATGTACACTGCATTAGCTGCTGCTGGATATGACAAAGGTCATATTGGAGCGAGAAACTCACTTGCTATTAAAGATAGATTTGCACCAGATATAGAAGGCATGGGTGCGTGGGCTGAAATACCAAAAGCTTTGGTTCAGTTTGGAGTTCCGGGCGCGGCAGTTTTAAAAGTTTTAGGTAATCAAAATAAAGCGACTAAACTTTTAGCTGTTGCTGCTGCTGAAGGTTTGGTTGCCGAAGAAGACATGAAGTCTTTTGGAGATACCTTTCTACCTAACCCAATCACCAAGACAAAAGAGCTTGAAGGATTAGACGGCCAGGAAAGAGCGTTTGCGGCTCTCTATAATAAAGGAGTTAATGGTTTAGAAGCTGCCGCAATCATGGCGGGTATACCATTAACGATAACGGCAGCTGGCGCAATTGTTAATACAACTGCAAAAGGAGCAGCCAGAATCCCTGGAGTAAAACAGATAGGACAGGGCGCAGCACTAGTTGGAAAAGGATTTTCAAAAGTTGTAGACAAAGCAGAGAAGAGTTCGCCTTTAGCTAGAAATTTACTTTCATCTGTAAGATTCAGAGGCAAGTTACCTGATAAAGAAGTTGCTGAAATAAAAGCACTCAAGAGTGTTGAGCTTGGAGCTTTAGGTCATACCAATCTTGTTGCCATGAATGACTTGTCTGCAACACTTGAAGCTGTTTTCAAGAAAGGAAAGGTTAATGACTTTAATGGCGAGAAAGTTATTGATGCTCTCAATGATTATCTTTATCCAACCGATGATCTTCTTAGCGGAGTTGCTGGGATAAGCCCTAATGCAAAACAAATTGAAGCTGGTAAACAATTAATAGAAATGGATAAAGCCTTTGGCTTTGTTAAGTCTGGTGATGAATACAATTATTCTTTATTTAAAAACAAACAAGACAATATTAAAACCGATTTCAGTTTGTTCAGATCAGCAGCTAATGCAAGGAAAACCATTGATGATTACACACAATCTATTCAAAGAAACCCAGAGTTTATACCCGAAGGGGCAGAGGCAACTTTAGAAGGGCAGCTTGGTTTGTATGGCGCTACTCAGTATAGAATGTTTTTGGATGATGAGTTTGTTCCAGAGCCAGAGGTCGTAGAAAATGCAATAAAAGCCATAATGAAAGGCGGCGATCAGACCGGGAACCCAGTTACAAGAGCAGAAGCAGTAGAAGCTTTAACTTTAATTAAAGCGAAAGGTGGGTTCGCAAATAAAAACCTAAGCCCTGAAGAAATACTTGGTGATGAAACTCTTAAATCAGTTATGAAAGGGCCATTGTTGGGTAAAAAACTAAATGATCCTGCTATTAAAGAGTTTTTAGGAGAGTATACAGCCAGGAGAGAACTACCAGGTGGTGTTCAAAGTTTAGAAAAAAGATCCGAGGGATTGCTTAGCAAGACCAAAGAGACAATAGGAAGACAAGCTGCTGTTATAAGCCAGTCAAACTACTTCAAAAGACTTGAAGCTTATAACAACAGAGCGCCAGAAGGCAGCAAGATGTTTTTAGATGAACCCCCAGCATCTGGGCTAACTTCAAGAACCGGAGAGCAATACGTTCAAATACCAAATGATATAGGTTACGGCCCTCTCAGAGGAAAATACATTAGAGAAGATTACTTTACTGCTCTTGAACAGACATCAGCTAATTGGAATCTTAGAGGCGCTAATGCATTCCTTGGCTGGGCATTCGGAACACTTGCTGGCGCAAAGGGTATGTTGCAAAAAGCAGTGACTGTTTATAACCCAGAAGCTCAAGTAAGAAACACAGCTTCCGCTTTAGGGTTTGCCATTGCTAACGGCAATGTACCAAGAGGGAAAGATATTGCAGAGGCTTTCTCTACTATATATGGAGAGCTCGGTAACAAAACAAAATCTGCAAGTGCTAAGAAAGAAATACTACAAGAGTATATAGATCGAGGAGTTGTTGGAACTCAAGCACAGCTTGGCGAAATAAACTCCATGGCTGAGTTAGCGGTTAATCAAACAAGAGGTCTTTCAAGAAAGTTTTGGAAAGGCAGGGTTAATGCGCAAGATAATTTCATGACACAACTCTATCGTGCTGGAGATGATGTATGGAAGGTAGCTAACTATGAGATAGAGAAAAAGAAACTGTTAGGAATGGTGCAAAAAGCAGTTCTTAAAAACAAACCATTCACTTTAAAATCCACCACACCGGATCAAGCTAAAATAGCTACGCAGTATGGACTAGACCCCAACAATGTTGACTTGGTGGAGTTAAGTAAAAAAGGCAAGAATGTAATTAATGAATTTATTTCTGAAGAAGCTGCTTACATAACAAGAAACAACGTCCCTAACTACGCAAGAGTTCCAACTGCAATACAAAACCTTAGACAGCTACCGCTTGGAAACTTCATTGCTTATCCAGCAGAAATCATTAGAACTTCGTTTAATGTTGTTGGTAGAGGTATTACTGAATTAGCCAGTGACAATGCAGATATGAGAGCCAGGGGGATTCAAAGGTTGTTGGGTTATACCTCGATGGCTTATGGAGCCAAAGAAGGAATTAAAGCCTTCAGTTTAATGATGACTGGAGCAAATAATGAAGAGCTAGAATCTTACAAAAGAAGTTTCGCACAAGATTGGGAAAAGAATTCTACGTTTGCAACAACTCGTACAAACGACAAAGGCAATATTTTAGAAGCAATTAATCTTTCTTACACATTGCCATATGATTATGTGTCTAGACCTATTGATGCTGTGTTGAATGCTTACAACAATGGAGTTAGAAAGGAAGAAGAGCTATATAAAATCGCTTTAAATGGAGTGTTGGATGCTAGTAATGAGTTTCTCTCTCCGTTCATAGGTGCTGAGATGTTGGGTCAAAGGTTGTATGGAGCCATCATTAGTAATGAAAACCAGTACGGGCAACAATTAACTAGAAGCAACAATCTAGGAGATAGGTTTACTGCTGGAGTGTTTCATGTAATGAATGGAATTATACCTCCCATGGCAGGATTTCAACTTGCTACAGATAAAACTCCATTTGATACAGTTAATTACAATGTATTGGAATCATTTAAGTTTGGCGATTTATCTCAGGCTGCGTTGGTTGAATCAGGTTTAATACCAACAGAAAAATTAAGCCGAATTAAAGGAACAAAAAAACTAGATCTATATAAAGAAGCTGCCGAATCAATTACTGCATTTAAAGTAAAAGATTTAAGCCCAAGAAACATTGCCATTAGCTTGAGATATAAAACTCAAGAGTTTAAAAAAGAACTAGGTGATGCCATAAACATTTATAACTCTATGAAAAATCAACAGCGTGGGATTACGCCAGAAGAGTTTCGTTATAACTTTCAAAAATCAAATGCCCAGCAATACAAAATCTTAAGAGACTTTTCAATTCTTATTCAAGATGCTAGGGAGTTGGGCGTTTCAGACAAAGAAATAGCAAAAGTATTAAGGCTAGAGGTTGGAGGAGTTAAGGGCTGGAGAGGATTAATGCAAAACATTTATACTCCTACTCCACCTAAAGCAAGTGTTGCAATAGAACAGCGTAAAGTTGATGAGTATTCGAGAAGAAATATAGTTCCGGTGAGAGAGCAGGTTGAATTTTTAAGAAAAAGATTTGATCAAAAGTTTCCAGAAGTTCCTGTTACACCTGCGCCCCCAGAGCCAATGGCTGATCGCCTGCCTGGTTTGATTCAAGAAACTGTTGAATCAATACCGGATACAGCGTCAGGTCTTTACAACAGAGCTCGACAGTTCTTAAGATCAGAAGAAGAAAAGAAACTGATGGGCGGCAGCTAGGTTGATACCCAAACGAGCCAAGAAAAAGAAAAGCAAATACTTTGCGGTCAAAACTGAATACGATGGGATCGTATTTGACTCCAAGCTTGAAGCTGCTCGATACAAGATACTGAAAGAACGCCAGGATAAAAACGAGATATCAGATCTTGAGGTGCAGATAGACTTCCCTTGCGCAATTACAGTAGAAGGCAAAGAGAAGCACATCTGCAAGTATGTGGCTGACTTCAAATACAAGGATTACCATGGTGACTGGGTCATCGAGGACACCAAGGGGGTGATCACTCAGGTGTTCAGCCTCAAGAAGAAACTCGTTGAGGCGTTGTATCCTGGTGTAAAAATCAATATCGTCAAAGACCCAAGGGTTTAGAAAGGATCTTTCTTCTCATCAAGATGTTCCACCGTGCTTCCGGGGAACTCTGACTTCACATCTCCTGCCATCTCCATCATCTTCAGATCGAACTGACACTTCGATAACTCTCTGAGCTCTGCGCTACTGTAGTAATGACCAGGTTCTCTGGCAGAAGGTATCGCGTTATAGAACTTAGTGAACCCTGCTTCATACGCTATCTTGGTATCGTCACTCTCTTCAGGCAAGTGAGTAGCAGTGATGATTAGCTTCGGATTCCACAAATGGTTCTCACAACTAGCCCTTTGAGTCTCCAGATCTATGGCTTTATTGGTACGCTTGCATATCCATGTAGCCCCATTACTGGTAGTCAGCGGCTTTGAAAACGCACAGTTCCTGCAATTAACAGACTGTGGGAACCTTTTTCGCTGATATATGTCGATATACGCCTTAGACTGCCCCTTAAGCCGCCAGTCCTTCTCTGACATTCTGCCTTGGTAGGGAGGCTCTTCACTAGTAATGATCCTCTCAGCGCGTTCTAGAGCCTTCTCCCAGATCTCTGGGTTATAATCTATGATTTGTGAGTAGATCTGACTGTTGTTCTTGTTGACTACAATCACCATGCATTTGGTCAGACCAAATACGCCCATGTACCCATGGATCTGCCAGCGATATGTCTCGCTCCAAAGCTCGTAGTCACCCAGTTTATCTAGTTCTTTCCAGCGTTTGTCGTTTGCGCTTTTGACCTCAAGGAGAATAACTTCATCCTGGTCTGGTTCAGGCAGTACGCCACGCAGCCATCCGTCACATGATCCTGCGAAGTGTCCTCCCAGGGTAGATGCCCTGATCTGGTTGCCATCCTTACCGTGAGATGCGATTGAAACACCAGTCGCTTCCTTGCTGTCTCTTATGTTCTCAACTACCTGGTCCTCGATGCGGTTACCCAGATCAAACAGTCTAAGCATTCGACCATCAAAGTCATTAGGCAAGCACCAGTGAAAGTTCATCCACTGCTTGTGTTCATCATCGTCACCGATAACACTGAAGCCAAGATGGCCTCGATTGCCTTCGTTGTTAGAGGCAATCCACTCATCAACCTTTTCAATAATAGACGCTGACAACATTCCAATACCTTCCTTCTTTTCTTACTGTAATTTTTTCTATGTGATCAAAGCATCCATGGTCGTTGATCAGTTCTTCTCCCTGCTGGATTGTCCATGGCACTGGTGTTCCTTTCGCTGCGCATGCTTTCCATTTCTTTTTAGCCAGGATTCCAGCGGGGCCGTTCATGCCTATCATGAATGGCATTGACTGAGGCCAGAACTCATCAACCAGCTTGAACTCAACATTGAGATAATCATTTCCATTCTTGGATGTTTTAATCGCAGCCCGTGCAAACTCAACATCTTTTATCTTCTCAACATCTTTGATGTTCAAGCCAGCTTCATCAGATAGCACACTGCCCTCGGCAGCAACACGATCCTTGGCTATCTCTGGTTCCCCTCTTGGAGGAGCCTCACCCATCTTGGGTTTCTCTGCCCCACACTCAATGCACTTCTTATCAACCCAGTCATTAACAGCTAGGCAAGGATGCCCTGCTGATGTGACTGCATCACATATCCATATCTTACGCTCTTCATCATCTTCTTTGGTCTCTGGCCTAGCTCTGTCGATACAGCCGTGCCTGTTCATGTTCTCGCCGTAATCAAGGAGCAAGCAGTCCTTTTTGTCACCCCATGTACGCATGCCCCTGCCACAGATCTGCACATACAGACCGAGCGATTTGGTTGGCCTGAGTAGCGCAATGCAATCAGTCCTGGGCGCATCCCAGCCTTCAGTCAGCACGGCTACGTTACACAGCGCATTGATCACGCCGTTCTCAAACTTCTCCAGAATCTCTGCGCGTTCATCACCAGGCGTGTTCGCTGTAACAACAGCTGCCTCGATGCCAGCGTTCTGTAGCAACATGCACATCTTGTTAGCATGAGCGACAGTGACACAGAAGAACACAGTGCTTAATCGACCTTTGCTGTACGCTTTATCGATCCAGTCAGCAATGATCGCCAGCATGGTCTGGTCTTCCATGGCCAGCTTCTCAAGGTCAGACTCACGGTAGTCACCGCCTTTGAACTTCACTCTCGCAGTTGACGCATCGATCACTGCCTTGTCATCCACCTTGAATGCAGACAAGCGACAGAGATAACCGTCTTTGATCAACTGAGGTATGCCTATCTGGTAGGACACGCCACCAAAGAACTCATCTCCAAGACCGTATATAAAACCCTGGCCCATACGGTACGGGGTTGCAGTCACGCCAAATATCTTGGGCGCATAGTGCTGAGTGGTATTGAAGTTGTTGAATATCTTTTGATAGCGGCTGGCCTTCTCAAGCCCAACATGGTGAGCCTCATCCACAATGATGTAGTCGAACTCGCCTGCATCTTCCAGCCTCTTGGGTGTTGCCAGCGTGTCTCTGCTTGCAATCACTACGGGAGAAGAAGCGTCAAACTCTTTCAGGCCAGCAGCGAGTATGCCGTATGGCGCGCATGGCCAGACAGACAACAACTTATCCTTCGCCTGGCTGACTAGCTCCTGCCGATGGGCCAGGATGAGAACCCTGCAATTGGGATCTCTATCAAACAGCTGCTTGATGATTGTTGTAAAGACAACTGTCTTACCGCTGCCAGTAGGCAGTACAATCAGCGGATGAGTTTGTTGCGTGTCCAGCCACTTGAGCGTTTCATCAATGGCTTCTTGTTGATAATACCTTAACTTCATTTAACCTATAATTCCTGTGAAGACCTTCAGAAGTTTTGCTCCAGTATTCTCTTGGCCATTCCTTTAGATCGTTCTTGCCAAGTATCTTGTTTACTGCGCGCTTCCTTCGGTGTAAATGTAATGATCTCTCTAGTGACATATGATCTCCTCGTTTGTCGCTGGAGTAAGCATCTCTGTCTTTGCATGCTCAATGAATTGATGCAGCGAATCACTGTCAGTAAATTCCAGGTGGTAAGCCAACGCAAAGCACAGGCAAGATTCCATGAAAATATCAGGATCAATGCCTTCATCCATTGCGTTTGCAAACAACTCCCTGAGAGCATCTAAAGCCTCAAGGTGCGCTTCGCTTTTGATCTTAATCTGTACCATCTTTTCTCTCCAGTCGTTGGACTTCAGCTATTGCATAAAACAATATCTTCTTCGCATCACGCAGCTGATCACTGTGAGATGCTTGACCATATCTATAACATGCCCTGAATATTTCACCAATCTGCGCATTCATATCCTTATGTGATATCAAATGCTGTAACTCCTTTGCGTACTCAGGCAGCTCGTAGTACGAAGCAGTGCTTCCGTCTGACTTAACTTTCTGTTGTTCGCTCATCTCTATCCACCCTCTTTGCAATTGCTCCTACCACCTGCGCAGAAGCAGGTATGTGCTTTTGAATGTCAGCAAAAGGAATGTTTTCTATCCTGGCTACTTCAACTTTGCCATCGATCCTGTACTCAACTTCCATATCAAACTTTGCTTGTTCCATGGGTTAGCTCCCAAGATGTAGATGCATGAACTTCTTTCTGTCGAGCAGCCCAATATCAAAGTCAACTTCTCTAAGGCTCTCGATGAACACACCCCAGTAACCGCATCGATTGAGCAGTTCAGCAGTGGCTTCCTTCACTGAATCAATATCAACCAGGCCGTCCTTGATGATGGCCTTATGAGTAGAAACGTAATACACATGTTCCATCCTGTTCCATGCGACTCTGCCGTCAGATGAAGTAGATTCAACTTCTTCGTAGTGATCCAGAATCAAACCATACTCACCGTCTTCAAAGTCACCAATTGCTTGGTATTCAATATCGAAGCCTCCTCCTTCATGCTTGTATACATGACCTACGTTGTTATCATCAAGACACCAAACAACATCATCGACTGTGTACGCTTCTTTACCTTTCAAGATTGGTTCTCCACCAAGCTGTATGTGTACTTCATTCATTAATTATTCCCCTTCTGTTATGTCTTTCAAATCGACATGCAGTAATTTGTCTTGTTCATCTAAGCCCTTAACCACCTCTGTCATTATCCTGGTGGTTTTGTCTTCTGCTTCGGTCTCGCTAGATACTTCAATCTCAATGTAGGCAGTGAGCCTGTACCGCATGCACTCAGGAGGATTAACTACCCTATCCAAACGCACGCAGTCCTCTTCACTGATACTTGACTTAATGTTCTCTATCGACATACCCATGGCATCGATGCTGTATGTTTTGGTGAACTCCTCCAAGAGCTCAACGAATGTTGGAGACTTGCTCATTTCTCGCTAGTCTCCTTGAAGTTCTGCTTTGCCCTGGTCAACCACTGCTTCTCTTGTGGCGTTCCATACCAGATCAAAGCCTGCATCAATCTTCTCAGTACGGTTTGAAAGGTGCAGGGTCTTCCTTCTCTTGAAGGGTCTTGTTTGATCCTGAGATTCAAATCCCTTATCTCTCTCACCGTCTTCTGTGAATCCTTGAATGCACTCCACTCCTGGCTATGAACCATCGAGCTTCTGCTCCAACTGGGTGGCCTCTTCTTCTTGTAATCTAACTGAGGCATGTCATGCAGTTTGTCGCATAACAATTCCAGATCATCGTAAACATAAGAACCAAAATACGCATAGAACTTTGCGTCTACTGCATGAGAGTCAGCCTTGTCTTCATCAACAAAGTCCTTCTCCTCGATTGCAGATCCGAGCTCTTGCAAACTGCCAACCTTTACTTCTTCTCTGCCCTTTGGCGCGGCATGCACAACAACCTTTTTCTTTGCTGGCTCTTTCTCTTCAGGCAGAGACTCTGGCTTTTTTACTGGTTCATCCTCCTTCTGTCCCAGTTCAAGAGTGATCGGGTCTCGGTCCATGAATGAAACCTTTTTAATAATGACCCTTTCTTCTTTGACACTAGCCCCGTCATGGTATCTCCACTCAGTGGGGTTGTTCAGGTTGGACGCGCCAACTGGTATGGCCTCATGAGACATGAGATTGCCCAGCCAAATAGCGACCATGCTGTACCCGCTTTGTATCTTTTCCTCAATAGAGATTACTTCGTAAAGACAATCCTTAAATACAGCAGCGTCTTTACCCAGTGGCTTCTTGGTCCTGACCTCTTCAAAGATCATACCTTTTCGTATGCTTGATGCTTTCATGCCACCCCCTAGTAGGTATAAATTGTTTTAGTGAAGGAGGTGACCACGTTTATGCAGTAGTCAGGGTGATCCTTGAACGCAGTCTCAAGAGCCGCAACCAATGGATCAAGCATCTCAGCTTTTTGAGTAAGGCTCATTTGCTCATGCGATTCATAATCAACTGAGATCGGTATCCTTGTTAAAAGCCTGCGCTTAGAGCTTGTTGTTTCCTCACAGTAAATGTCTATGCCCATGTCCCTGTTTTCATGGAAGAACATAAGACTTGGATCACACAAACGGTAGATCTTACCGTCATCAAGCTCTTCCAGCTTTTCCTTTGGAACCAACTGTTCCAAGCTGTGAATTCTCTCTTCAAGCTTTTGCTTTTCTTTGACTAGGCTGTCTCGGATTCCTATGAACCGCTCAACCTGGTCTTCAGAAACCCTTAAAGTCCCTTCGAGTTCTTTTATCTTATCCACAAGTTCTTGCTTCTTAATCATCAAATACCCCTTGTTAATATGTGCTTTGGTTAATCGATGGTCCGTTTCCAACTACAGGTGGACCGTCCCTGGGGCAAACGTGTGGCTCCATCAGACCACACCTTAGTTGTACGGCCCGTTTCCAACCATGGGTGGGGCCAGTCCCATTCCGAAGGCAGTCCAACCAATGATCTGCCTTGGTTGTATTACTCGGTTAAGACCACTCAGCCTTTTGCAGACCTGCTGCTGGTTGAGCGGGTGCTTGCTGGTTTACATCCCCAGTCGAAGCGGCTGGTTGAGGTGGTGGTGTGGACTCATGATCAGGTGGGAAGTACCCATTGATCTTGTTGTTCACATAACCGTTGTACTCTTCCTGTACCAGTTTGGCTTTGAAGTGTCTCCCCATAGCCGACTGAATCGTATCGCGAGTAATCTCGGTAGTGACCTCTATGCCCACGCCCCTAATCCAACGCTTGAGCTTGCTGTAAGCAACCTGATTCCCCACTACATAGAAGTCCCTGATAGGTCTCCTCTTCTCTAGCGCAGAATCAACAAACGCAAAGTCAACAGTCAGCATGTCATTGCCGCTTGATGACCTAGCAGTATCATCGAACTCCACCGCCTTCATGAGGTACTCCCCTTCTGGCAATGGCTCCGAACCTATAGAGTCAGGCACATCGCTGACATCAATTTTCGTATCAAAAAAGCCCATGTTTTCTCCTTATGCAGCTTCTTCAGTGGATGACGCTGGGTTCAGCGCCTTCTTATATGCCGTGATAAAGTCATTCCAGGACAACGGTAGTTGTTCCGGTATGGCTAGGCGTGACTTGGCTTCAAAGCCCATGGAATATCGGGTATATAAAAACCGATTGCCCGAGCTCTTAGCAGTTCCGTCTGACCCCAGTGTCTTGTCATAATCCGCAAACAAGTTGAAGTCCACCCAGTCCTTGATCAGTGCATTGACCTTCTTATTAGAGCGCATCTGAAATGCTCGATACTCTCCAACAGTTGGATCATTAACGACCTTGTCGCCAACATGACTGAGCAGAATTACATTCATGCCTTTGTTGTCATGCAGCCAGTTCAATCCCTGAAGCAGATGTCGCCATGCGTTCTCCTCCGCTACATAGAAAGCACCGTAAGATGCCTTGGGATCATTCGCGCTCTTCCAGCCGTTCTCTTTTACAACGAACTCTTCAGCAAGTTTTGATGCTGCATCTGTTGTATCGAGAACAACCGTCTTGAACTTATGGTCCTCTTCCATCAAAGCTTTGATCTGATCCTTTATCTCTTCCCATGTATTTGCTACAGGGAATCGGGACACATCCTTGATGAAACCCAAACCATCTTCAGCTTGGATGAAGATAGAATCATCTGCATCTGAACCGAAGGTTGACTTGCCGATGCCATCGATCCCCTGAAGATTTATGCGTACAGGCGGGTATCCACCTTCCGCTACTTGGGAATCAGGCGCAGTAGTCACCTGGTTTAATAAGCTCATTCAGCCTCCTTAAGTTTTTCCTGATTGATTTCTTTGATCTTATGATCACCTAGCTTGATTGAGTGTGCGCTGTGCAATGCCTCGACCATAGGGTCACCTGGGTTACTCATGGCAAAGGCTTGGAACGCACGGTAATCAACTTTGTAGGTAGTGTTTTCAGTTACAAAGTCAGGCCAGTGATCTTGTGGTGTATCAGATAAAACTTTTTTAAGGCGCTCTTGATCCCAAACATGATCCCGTTTGCTCTCAACTGTTATACCTTGATGAGTTTTCTGTCCACCCTCGTTGCTAAGAAGAAGCTTGAGGTTTGCTATCTCTTGTGTATCAAGAAGCTGTTGTTCAACTTTCTTAATGTGTTGAGATATTTCCTTTTGCTTTTGCTTCGCGCCGATATACTGATATGCCAAACATTTAAAGTTACTCATAAATAAACCCACGTTCAAACTAACTAACTAACTAACAACCTCTTCTCTACAGAACGAACCTTAGTCGCATGATTATCATATTTCAAGTACTTTTTAATATTATTTGAAAAAAATTTTAAACAGGTATAAAGTCCACTAAATAGACACAGGAGTATGTATGCAATTTCAGATAGAAAAAAATTCTCCGATACCAGGTCGCAAGAAAGGGTGGGGTAAATGGCAGAAGGTCATAGAACAAATGGATCTTGGTGATGCGGTGATATTAGAAGACGATGAAAACCTGACTGCTTACCATGGCTTAAGAAGGGCTGGTATGGGGATGGGCTTTAAGATTTCTATGCGCACGCTCGATGATGGCAAGATCAAGGTGTGGAAGCAGGAAGCAGTAAAGTTAAAAAAGAAAGAAGCTACTGACTGATGCCTTTCTTTCTGGACAAGCAGTCTGGGGAGATGTCTCCAGAGGCTAAGGAAGAACTGCTCCTTGATATGTGGGACTACGGGATGCACATCATTCCGTGTGGATCACCAACAGAAGTAGTACCTAAATATTTTTCTGATCGCAATCCGTTCACGCCAGAGGATGAGCTACGCCGCAAGTGGAGCAAGACTCCCAGAGGTGTGCGCTGGCAGTCGTATCAAAAGACGCAGCCATCGAGGGAGGAGATCTCTCACTGGCACAACCAGTATCCTCAAGCGAACTGGGCAGCGATCACAGGGATCAACTTTGTTGTAGTCGATTCAGACAGTGAGGAAGGAACACGATGGATCAAAGCGGGTGGCATCAGCCGTACCCCCATGATGCAGAAGTCACCCAGTGGTGGCTGTCACTTCTTCTATAGCGTCCCGCCTCACCGTGCAGTGCGCAACAGTGTCGGCAAGAACAAGATCGATGTGCGCGGAGAAGGCGGCTACATCATGTTTGTGCCTTCATTCAACTACGAGATTGAGTACGATGACAGCTTTGTCATGACTAACTTCGATGAGCTACCCATGCTCACAGAAGAAGATGTCCAGAAGATCTACGACTTCAACAACGATGGTAAGGTCGAGACCCTAAGAGAGAAGCTGACTGAAGATCCCAGGGTAGAGGGCAGTCGTAACGATACGTTAGCCAGGCTGGTTGGCAAGTGGATTAAAGAAGGCTGGGGTATGCGCGAGGTCATGATCAAAGCGCATGACTGGAACCAGACCTGTCAACCCCCAATGGACTTGGTTGAAACCACCAGGACAACTGCCTCGATCATCAGCGGCCACATCAAGAGACACCCAGAAGACGTTGACTCCGGTGTCCTGCACTGGAAAACCTCGACATGGAACACAGAGATCAGTGAAGACCTCAAAGAAATACAAGAGGTTGTGGTCGAGGAAGAGGTTGAAGAGAAGCCTGAGTCTGGACCCTTGGGGTTACTGCCATTCAGCGACAAAGAATGGTTAGAGCTCGAAGACAATAACATCGAGCAGTTCTGGGGTGATGCATTTATATTTGAGAAGAGCAGGGTGTTGTTGCTGGGTAAGCCCAAGATTGGTAAGTCAAACTGGCTGGGTGCTTTCGCTGCGGGAGCAACGACAGGCACAGACTTCATGGATGTACCTTTCAGCAGACCGCTCAAGGTGGTGTGGTTTCAAGCAGAGATCATTGCCGAGTTCCTCAAGCGCAGGATTGAATTGTATTACAGACGGTTCGCAGGGGATGATGATCTCAGGCGAATGGGATTTGATAACCTGATCATCAGTGGTCGGCTACGAAAGAACCTCATGAAGGACGCAGACATACAGGCGTTCAGTGATGAGGTGGCGTTTCATGAGCCTGACATCGTGATGATTGACCCTGTCATTAACTTCTTTGACGGGGAAGAGAACAACAACAGTGACATCCGTAGGCTGATGGACCGGATCGATATGCTCATGGAGATGAACAACGTGTCAGTTATCCTGGCCCATCACACTGGCAAGGAACGAGCGGATGACAAGACGTTCATGTCAGCACGGGGTGGTAGTGTATTCGCAGGATGGTTTGACTCAGGCATCAAGCTCAGTGGAGAGAAGCCTGAAGTCAGCATGTTCTACGAAGCGCGTAACGCACGGGAACCTGAAGAACATCTCGCCCACTTCAATTTTGATGAGGGCATGTGGAAGGTTAACGAGTGGACACCCAGAGAGAAGAAGCAGTTAAGTGATGAGGATGAGATAAAGATAGCGAATGTGGTGGTCAGTTCAATGAGCAGCACAACATTCTATAGGCGCAAAGAACTTGAGATCCTAGCACAGCAAGCGTTGAGTGAAGAGAAGCTGCCCAGCGGTAACAAGGCCGCACAGAAAGCTGTTAGCTATGTGCAGAAGTACAAGGGTAATATAGTCAAGACGCATGCAGTGCCTGGTCAGGCAGTGTGGCACTATCTTGAATCAAACGAAATGAAGAGGCCGTGGGATGAGTAAAAAAACCTCACTGTCATAGAGAGAGTGGCCTCAGTTTTAGGGGAGTAACTCAAGGGGTTCTGACAGTGAGGTTACACCCAAAGCAAAAGGGTGAGCGCATCTTAACACCGAGAAAGGAAAAGAATCAATGCCGAAAGTAACAATTGAAGTAGAGTTAACAGAGGAAAGAATCAATCGAGTGATTGAGATGTTCGAGGAAATGGATGAAACCCTGGCTGAGATGAGGAAGATCTCGCAGGAGTTGAAGGACTTGAGTGAGATGGCATTCAAGGAGCTTGCCCAAAACAATAGTGGTGATATGTAAGGGGTATGTGGTGATATGTAAATATCAGTTAGGAGGGAAAGTTAAAGTAAATTCTAGGTGCGGTATCGACTTACTTTTGGGCAAAAAGGTAGGGTCAAGGGGGGTTTTGCAATTTGACCCTACCCCTGTGGATAAGTCGGGAAGTTGTTGATTTATATAGTAGGGTCAGTAGGGTCAGTAGGGTCAGAGTGACCCACCGTGACCCTTGACCCTACGCCTTGTAAGTTATTGATTTATAAGGGTGGGTCAAGGGTCAGTAGGGTCACCTCTAAAGAGGGGGAGAGAACTCTTAATAGTTCTCCCCAACGGGAACCCCCTTCTCCCCTCTTTGAGGAAGGAAAAAAAAATGAAAAAATTTTTTGGGATTGAAGCGAAAATGAGAATGAGATATGCAAGCTCGACTCCAGTTAGCAAGTCGAAAGAAAAGCTTAGACAGGAGTTCTCTGACATGGTGGATGAGTATGTGAAGAACGGTGGCGTGATCGAGCAGGTTCCGATTCATGTCAATGCGAATTATCGAAAGTCGAAAACCAGGCCGGGGTTTGATCGGGAAAAAATATTGTTGAATGAAGAAAAACATTTGAATTAGAATCGCAAGCATGACTACCGCACAAAAGCTACAGCCGATTGAAGTTGATGAAGATATTTTAAATGATCCACATCAGCATGCGCTGAGGAAGGAGCGAGAGATTCCTTTGAGCAAGATGCAACAGAAGTTTGTGCAGCTGTATGTCTACCAGGATCTAACGAATACAGAGTGCGCTCATCGTGCAGGCTACTCACATCCAGCTGAGGTTGCGACCCAACTCTTGCGACATCCCAAGTTCGCGCATGTGCAGGAGAAGATCAGGCAGCTTCAAGAGGGTGAGCAGAAGAAGTACGAGATAACTTTTGAAAGGGTTGCGCGTGATCTTCAAGAGATCAGGGACCGTGCTGTTGAAGATGGTAAGTACAGTGCTGCCGTACAGGCAGAGCTCGGAAGAGCAAAGCTTGCAGGCTTGATGGTGGAGAAGAAGGAGATCAAGCACGGACGCATCGACCAGATGGATCGAGAAGAATCCAGGTCAACCCGGTGAAGAAATCCTTGATGAGGATTTGCTCGATGAAGATATCATTGAGGTGGAGTCTGATCCTGAACTGGAGGAGATTTCACTAGGCGAAACGCCCTGAAGTCTTTCCCCTTCCTGTCCAAAGGAGTCAACGGTTTCTTTTTCTTTGACGCATTACGAGCTCTCCACGCTTTCAAGCGATGAGCAGGAGAGCAGAACTTGGCGTTCACTTGCACGCTCTTGAATGCTATACCACACCACTCGCAGGTGAAGTTTCTTTCTTTCTTGAATTCATGCAGCGAGCTTGAGTTATCCCTCAAGCCGCCACTGCTTTGCTTCTTACCTGCCACTACGCATCTCCTTGTCTGCCTCGATGACTAGTTCGCCTATTGCCTGTATCAACTGAGGCACAACGGCATTGCCTAGTCCTTTAATTCTGTCCACCCGATTGGGAACCCCATCAGCCACTCGACCCACGCAGGGTTCAGCTGGCCACTCACGGACTTCCTCCCTCCAAGATTGTTGATGACCTTGGTGGTCAAGCTCTCCTGAGTTCCCTTCTTGCCACGGCTCCTGTCCTGATAACCCAGCCTCGCCTCGTGTGCCATGGGAGTTGGCCACATCTTCTCTTCGCTCACTACCACTTCGTTCAGAGGGCGAGAGTTCCTGTTCATGGTTTTCTCTGAGGTCTTGCCCGATCTCCAGTCCCTCGCCGTAGCTGTTGGCCATAGATTGTGACGGGCCATCGTGTGCAGTGATGGCTTGCCTGCCTGCTTGTAGGTTGTCCCGTCCTTGCGCTTGCCGTTCTGGGAGGTTCCATACTGCTGGGCTGTTGGAGTAGGCAACAAGGAAGATTCTGTCTCTTCGGTGCTTCGCATCGACGGCAACAGCCGGTAATACGAATTTCCTGACTTCGTAATGTTCTCTTTCCAAGTCAGATTGCACATCGTCGAGTGCCATATTGATGAACCCAAAAACATTCTCTCCAATAACCCATCTTGGTTTGGCTTCTTGGATGACTCTACGCATTTCAGGCCAGAGATGGCGGTCATCGTCAGATCCTTTTCGTTTTCCTGCCACTGAGAATGGCTGGCAGGGGAATCCTCCTGCCACAAGGTCAATTGAATTCCGATATTCTTTTCCATCTAAGTTCCTTATGTCTTCATGGATTGTTAGGTCAGGCCAATGCTTGGCCAGTATCTTTCGGCAGTAGGGGTCTTTCTCACACATGGCTACAGTGGACATCCCTGCCCACTCCAACCCTAATGAGAAGCCGCCAATACCTGAGAAGAGATCAAGTACTTTCATTCGACCTCCTCTACTGTGATCGTATCGGTCTCGAACTCTTCAAAATCTGGATCATCTTCGGTTGTTGAAGCAATCTCTTCAGCTTGCTCCCAATCCTCAGCTTGAACGTAATAGATCTGCTTATAGCCGCTGGTCACGGTGACTTTGAATTCAGGCATGAGCTTCTTCCTCCACAACTGGTTCAACCATCTCAACTTCCGAACCACAAGATTCACACCAGACCCCAATCGACCCAAGATCATCATCTCTAATGGCTTCTCCATTATGAAAGCAAGTGAAGTTGTAATGCACCGAGTCATTCGTTCCGCATAGATTACAAACTAGGTTTGGTTCGCATTCCACAATCCATATGTTTCTCTGTTTCTTACTCATCGTTATCTCCCCTAAGTTTTTTGGTTATCAATTCCCAAGCGTCATCAATCTTCTTGGCTTCATCAGAATCCGGATCAATGGCATAATCAAAAACAGCTAACAGTGCGTTGTGAATTGTTCCCTCTGCTTCGGCTAGTTCTTCCTGTTCACGCCAATCTTCTTCTTCGTAGTAGGTGTTGCCGTCATGAGCTTCATGCGTGGCAATGTAGCCAATGAGATTGACGTAGTGGTGCGAAGGTCCATAGGACCATGCGCCCTCACATTCAGTGACAGACCAGATGTGTGATTCATCGTAGCCACTATGCTTCTTGGCATCTGCTACAGTTGAGAAGTAATCGCCATGCTCATCCCTGATTTCTTCAAAGGGAAACTCTTTCTTATGAATTGTTTCTTCTTGAACAGACTTCATTGGAGTTGCCTGCCATTCATCACCAAGATAATCAATGGTCAGTATTTCATCCTCATGATAGGTGTGGTTGCGCATGAATTTGTTTACGGTCTTGACAAGTTCAACGAGATTGAAGGCTGGCTTCTCACAAGAGATACCGTCAGCCATTTGTATCGAATACCATTTAAGATCGCTCATGAGTTCTCCTTTTTTTGTAACCACTCTTGTAGCTTGGGTTGGAAGTAGGACAACAACCTAATGGTGTCATCAATGCCATCCGCGATTGCCAGATCTAATTCGGCAGTCATGTGCATGATCTCCTGACTCTCATATGCATTGCCTCGGTATAAACCGATCCAGATCTTTCCTTCAAAGTCAGTACCCGCATCACCATCCGTGACCATAATCCAATGGTCAGTATCAATCTTGCTTGTGAAGCAAGTGCAACCGCCTCCAGTGTCTTCAAGAATGAATCCATGATTCAACAGTATGGTTTCAAGTATGTCTTCAGATATTCCCTTGAAGAACACATGACCAGAAGGGTCAACCCACTTCAGGTCGTAGTCAAATTCATTCTGGATTCGTACTGTCTTGAGTGCCGAGATGAATGGCTCATCCAAGTTCCAGTCATCAGACTCTTCAAGTTCTTTCATGGTTACTATGCGAGGTGCAGTCTCGGGGTAGCCTTTACCCCAGCTCACTCGAAATACTCTGTCGTTTCCAATTTCCATTAGATCTTCCTCCAATAATAAAATGCTTCCGCTTCGGGAAGCTCGTTGAAAAACAAAGCGTGAACTTGTTCTTTCCTGTACACAGCTAACGCTTCGGGTGTTGGTTTCTGGTTGTATTGAAAAACCTTTTTGAGTCTCTTGTCGTAGTAGATAGTCTTGGTTCTCATCTTGGTCCTCATCTCCTTCAGGGTGAGGTACTCATTGAGTAGGTCAGAGACAAGCCAATCCAATAGCTCACTCGTTCCAGCCAATTTGTTTATCCACTCTTCCCATCCTTCTTCGCGGGAATCTTTGATGTAGTTCTCACCAAGGATTATCGCTCTCTCAAATCTGCGCTTGAATTCTTCAGGACTTTGACCGCTGGTGTGGTAGTACTGATTAGGACCACCTTGCCCATCGTTGGATACCTTCATGGCACGCTTGCCATACATGTAGATTGTCGCTTGGAAACAGTGTGTCTCCTCGCTGGCCCACTCAGAGAACTTGACGTTCTTCAAAGTGATTGGGGTTTTGTTGCCGACTAACTCCAATGCTGGGTCGTCGGGCTTGGGTTGGAATGCTTCCATTCGTATCTCCTATTTGCTTTGTGGTTTCCTAAGAATAGTGCATTGCTATCTCAAAAACAACGCTTTTTAATAGCTGTTATAAAAATGTAGGTATTCGGTGCATATATGGGGTGGGAATCGCGCCCCTCCCCTCCCTCTCTCTGTGTACAGGAGGATTTGAGCCTTCCTCCCCCTCTCCCCCACCCCCCAAGCTTGCGGCCTGTAGCGCGCTTGTGCGTGCGCCTGAGAGCTTGCGCCCTGGATTGTTTATATGTGGGGTGCGGAGCTTGCGGCCTCTCGCATTTATATGAACTTGCGGCCTCGCGCGTTTATATGTGAGAGCTCGGCAGGCTTGCGGCCTGAATCTATTATATAAGCTTGCGGCCTCGAGGCATTGCTCGATGTGGGTGGGTGTGATTCCAGGGTGCATTGGCCAGGCCAGGCGGGAGGGTGTGAGCTCTCGCTCACTCCACCTAGTGGTACTTGTAAGAAACATTTTTAATTGATGGGTTCCAGCATGCGCGGCAATCCATGCACTTATTATCTTGATTGTGTGCGTTGCACTCATGGCCAATCGGCGCGTCAGTTTTATGCACTGTGCTAGTTAACTCAAAACGCTTTGGTGGCTGGCCGTCTATCATGGGAGCAGATACTCGCACGATTAGATTGTTTGGAAACGCGCCATGCTTTTTTAGGTATGACGCGACAATCTTATTTTCTTTTGTTGGTAACCAGAACGTGGTGGTCGGTACAGCAAGCGCGATCTTAACTATGTTGGTCAACATGCGCATGCTTTGAATGTCTCCACTATCGAACCAACGAAAGAATGGTTTGCGCTTGGCTAGTGCAATCATGCTAGGAACCCATTCGGGAGAGTAAATCTTTTGTATTCTTTTATCGTGTGCTTTGGTGGTGGAAGCCATTATATAAAATCCACCTAGTGCATAGCATTCCTCACAGATAGAGCCTGGAATCTTAGCCAGCTGTGAGCCGGTCTTGCATTGCTTTGCAGATATCCCAAACGATTGAGAATCTTCTGGCATTTTTGATGGGTTGGATAACCCACCAATATTTTCGGTCGCCTGTTTAACTGATATTAATTTCATAACATTCCTATTTGCTTTGGAGTTTCAATTGTACCATGCGCGCATATAAATAAAAGCATTTGCTTCTCCGTTTCCTGGGAGTTGAGTGACCATCGGCCAGGCAAAACCTCAAGAGCTCGAGGGCTTGCGGCCTTGCGGCCTCCTATTTTTTTATATGCTTGCGGCCTTGCGGCCTCATGTATTTATATGTGGGTTGTCAGGATTGGCGACTGAAAATTGGGCCTTTACTAACCCACGCGCCGCGCCGCACATCATCCTGGCTATTTCTATTTGGACCTGCCTGATCTACATCTACCAGGCAGATAGGAATTGAACTGACGCCCACATTCGCCTGCTCATGTTTAGCAGCGCGCTAAAATATCCTATCAAATGTTTCCCACCTCTCGGCCATTCGATCTATCGCATACTCCGGTACATCGTGAGTTGATCCGAAGTTATTCTTGCACTCGATTACGTTCACTGTATAGCCGTGCTTTTCTGCGAGCTCAAAGTACACTGTCATCTCCCACATTTGAGTGAACGTATTGGCGACAGCAATATCCTCATGACCAATCACCATGGCGCACTCTGTCCATTTCTGGCAGACATGATGGGCGCTATCGATCTTCGATTGATCATAGTTATACTCGCCATTGTTATTGGTAAAGTACTGGTCGGCCTCAAAGCTCGCCTCGGGCGCGAGCTTATTAGCCAGTGTGGATTTGCCTGAACCTGGCAAACCTCTAATTAAGTAAAGTGTTTTATTCATCGTCATCCCCCATGCCTGCTATTGCGTAACCAGTAGGTAGGCCGAGCAGCGCGCCAGCTACCAGTAAGAATAAAATATCCAAATGGCTGGCCGTAGCCGATTGAGCCCAATATAAGGCCGCGATCCCGAAGCCGAGTGTAATGCACATTCCGAATGCGAAATATAATATTTTCATAACTGTCCTTTTGCTTTGGTTGTGGGGACCGAAGTCCCCGGTTTGGTTTAGATCGTAACGAGATTTCTGAATTCAGAATTACTCGCGTATTGTTCAATCCATTTTGGATCGCCCTCGACTAGCTCATAGTCACTAATCCCGTGGCCTCCGTTCCACTCATTACCATGAACGTACTGGTCACTGTACTCCCAGCTACCGAAGGTTGCATTGGACTTGGCAGCTGTGAACCATCTTGAATAGCGATTAAGCTTTTCAGATTTTACCGAGTGCTTGTATCTCCTAAGCACTCTGATTTCTATTTCACCTATGCCATCGATATAACCTTTATAAATAGCGTAGGGGTTTTCAACGTCCCGTGTTTTTGCGAATGGGTTTGCCATATCTTTTTTCCTTTTGCTTTGT